>QLAH01000015.1_pt1 | contig 254744 bp, 206 predicted proteins | sample 4693081 | NCBI WGS metagenome assembly QLAH01 (sample SAMN09425401, study PRJNA476045) | Lake water metagenome, whole genome shotgun sequencing project. | reverse complement strand
TCGGGATCATCAGCACGCCGAACCAACCCACATAGAGGCGGTTGTTGGTGCTGGTTACCCACTCGCAGAACTGGTCCCATGCCGATGCGCCTTGGCGCTGTTGCAGGGTTGCAGTCATGGTTGGAATAAGTCCGGTTAGGGGAAATGGAAATGAATGATGAAGCGCTGGGCTTCGGGATATCCGAAACGTTTGCTTCGGTGTTTACACCATACTCGATTCGTTTAAGTTTTGTAAACTTTTTTAAAATCAGGTTTTCTAATGTCTTGGATCTAAATCATTGATGAGTGATCCAAAGGGCTACGGCGATCGCCCGTACCGGCGAGGTGCTAGAGGTCTAGAGACCGGGAGTAGAAGCCCGGAGTCGAGGTCAGAAATACGATGACGTTGGGGTGATTAGACGCTAAGGACGATCGCCCCGCACCTTCACCACTCCCGTGGACAACACCGAAATTGTTGGGGTTGCCGGCGATCGCCCCGATCCGTTTTGGGCTGCCGGTGTCAGGGTGTGATTCGTCTGCCGCACAGGGATTTCGATCGTGAAGGTGCTGCCATGGCCCTCCTGCGATTCGCACAGCAGCCTGCCGCGATGGCGCTCCGTCACCACTTGGTAGCTAATGGATAATCCCAACCCGGTGCCGCGCCCGACCGCCTTCGTTGTAAAGAATGGGTCGAAGAGCTGCGCGCGGATGGCTTCGGGAATGCCCGGGCCATTATCAGAAATTGAAATTTGCACCCACCGGTTATCGAGAATGGGACGGGTCGTGATCGTGATTTGGGGCTGAAACCCAAGACCTTCCGCATGGCATCGATCCTCTAGGGCATCAAGGGAGTTCGCCAAAATATTAATAAACACTTGATTGAGCTGACCGGGGTGACACTCCACTAGATTGAGTTGACCGTAGTTGCGAATAATTTGGGTGACCGATCGTTTGTCGCCACCTTTCAAACGATGGTTCAGAATAGTCAGGGTACTTTCTAGATCGTCATGCAGATTGACTTCCTTGAGTTCTGCTTCATCCATCCGCGAAAAGGTGCGCAGGGATTTAATAATTGATTTAATGCGATCGGCTCCCATTTTCATGGAGCCAAACAGCTTTGGCAAATCGTGACTCAAGTAGTCAAAGTCAATTTCTTCGAGTTGGTCGGCAATGGGCTGAATCGCCTCTAAGTCAAAATATTCGCGACAAAGATTGACCAGATCTAACAGATCAACGGCATAGCGCTTGGCATGGTCAAGATTGCCATAAATAAAGTTCACAGGATTATTAATTTCATGGGCAACGCCAGCCACGAGTTGCCCCAGGCTAGACATTTTCTCTTGCTGAATCAGTTGAGACTGGGTGTGTCGGAGTTCACTGATGGTTTGCTCAAGATCTTTGGCTTGTTGACGTAAGCGCATTTCAGATTCACGTAGCGCCAGTTCGACGGCTTCCCGATCGCTCGCATCCCGCGCAATCACCCCTAGGCACAGCGGCTCATTAGTTTGGGGATGTCGAATCACAAAAATTGTGTAATCAACGGGAATATACGATTCGTATTGAAGATTCCATAACCGAAATGCACCACTCCAGGTTCCATCCCGCAGGGCAATGGGATGAATGAGACCCGTGGCAATGGGCCGATCTTCTACCGCAAAAAAGTCCATTAATTGATGGCTTTGGGCTTCGATCAAATTTGACAAGCCCAGTAGGGCCAACCCTGAACCATTCATATACAAAACCTCCCCTTCGAGGCTTGTAATGCCAATTAAATTGGGGCTGTTTTCAACGAGGGCTGCTAATTGTCGTCGCTCTTGATCGGCCTGCCGCTTCAGGGTGACATCTGAAAACAAACTGACACAACCCATATACGAGCCGTTAGCATCATGGATTGGGCTGACTCGGAGAAAAATGGTCAAAAATTGACCACTAGCCGATCGCATGGCTACTTCCCCCACCCACGATCGATCTAATCGCACAACATCATAAATGGACTGCCATACCTGTGGATTGACATGCAAGCTCGCCACGCCGCCGTTGTCTGCGAGGGACTGCACATCATCCACATTAAACAGGCGAGAAAAGGCGGAATTATGATAGATATGCTGTCCAGATTCATTCACCAGTGCAACCGCTTCACTGGTGCCATCCAACGCATATCGATAGCGCATTCGCTCGGTTTGGACGGTTTTGCGCGATCGCTTCAGGCGCGTTTCTGCCTGTTTAAACGATGTCATTTCCAACAACATGCCATGCCACAACACCGAACCATCCGGCAATTGCTCCGGCTGTGATGTGGCATAGACCCAACGCTCTTGATGACCATGCATCCGAAAACGCCCTTGCCAACACCAAGCCGACAGAGTGCGGGCTGAGGCTTGGAGGGAGCGATCGAAGGCCCGGCGATCGGTACTATAAATCCTAGATAGCAAACAAGTCGCATCTGCCATCACCGCTTGGGCCGATAAGCCAAACAGATGCTGACAACTGTCACTCATGAATGGGAATGATAAGTCCCCATTAGGCTTTAGCAGGAGCTGATAAGCAATCCCCGGCATATGATGCAGGAGCGATTGGACATTACTCGCGTTTGACGCATGCATAGTTGAGTACTAAAAAACGACTGCATCTACTTCCCCCCTTTGTGCTCATACACCAGCACAAGCCGTTGACCCTTCGATGGCTATCAGCCCGCTCCAAGACGGATCGAGTCTTGTCTAATTTGTCGGGTTCTACCAAAACCCAAAAGATACATTGAGAATTGATATGATCAAGCGATGTTTCTGATCAGGAAAAAGCTTGTGCAGGCCTAAAGATATCGTCAGATTTTTTTAGACAAGTCCCAGCAAGATCATTTCTCAATGCTTCTTTTGGACAAGATCGAGGGCAAAGCTTAGCCTTGAGGTTACTCGTAGGCTTGACTAGCGACTGCGGTTCAAGCTGATCAAATCCTCAAATTTAAGGCAATTGAGTCATAGATCATTGAAGTCTGGGATGGCTACTTTTCCTGCGATCGACTGTGACGATCCAATCTTTTATTCAAGTTGTCTCAGCAAGCCAAGAATTTTGCTCAAGAGCATTTTTGTGCGATCCAATGAATGTCCCTGGCGAATGAAATTTTGATTCATGACAATTGAAATTTAAGTTGTTAAAGAATGCACGAAAGTAGCATGGGCTACTAGTCCGGGAACTACAGCACTGAACGGTCATCGTTGAATTTTTATTTATTTCAGGTTAAAACATGACCTTAATTGCCTCCAAAACATCCTACTCAAACAGGATATAAAAAATTATGTAAACTAGCTGAAGTTTTTACATATTTTATAATACAGATTTTGAATCAAATGAATTAGAGGAGAATTGACGATGAATTAGAGGAGAATTGACGAATAGTTAGACTAATTGCATCCGTTTAGCCGATTTAGTGCTGTTTTTGCAATGAATCACCCACAAGCATGATTGAGGTCGGGCGATCGCAGGTTTAAGGGATGCATGGCATTTGGGATTTTGCAATTAGGTCATGATCGAGTTGTTTCTTAAACATGATGTTTGGTGTTGATCGAGACTTTGATTTAAACGAGTCAGGCCCCCAGACCTTGATCAAATCCATTTCGGCTTGATGCTCTCCATGGCCATCAAGCAAGTGGGTTAATTGTTGCTGCATTGAGCGATCGCATCAATTGCCGATTAATTCATACAAAAAACGACCGATCGCGCATTCACGTCAGATTTCAAAACGGTTGAAATCTGGATTTTGGAGACGATGCCTGGAGGCAGACCATCGATGACAGGCTGCCATCATCCTGTCACCTTGATTCATCACCCAAGCGATCGCAGTCGATCTCAGGCAATCATGGATTCAGAATCTGATCAGCACGGGTGGAACGGGTTATTTTCTAGTGTTACAGATGGTGCTCTAAAAATCCGGCAAGTTATTGATGAACCCCATGGGGGATCACGACGTTTGCAGCGCTTTGGGCCGGGCAGACTGCGCCTAGGATTTCGAGGGCTAGGATGAAATCGCTCAATATTGGCTTGATCGCGGCTCGATCGCGGCTTCCCCCGGACAACTGGCGCGGTTATAAATCCGTTCGGCAAATCCGTTCGGCCAATCCGTTCAGCAAAGCCATTCCTAAAACACTTCTAGATTCAAGACGTAACGACCGAGGGGAAGGTTCTGGGCCCAGAGTTCATATTCGAGGCGCACCCAATCGGGCACGGGGCGGCCGGAGAGGGTGAGGCTGCGGGTGAAGTTGCGCAGGCGAATTTGTTCGTAGCCTTGGTCGGTGGCTTCCTGGAGCCAATAGCGGCTGATGCCATACACGCCGCGCTCCCACAGGTGGCGGTAGTGAAAACCGCTGGTGCTTTGCATGGTCATTACCGCGCGCTGGGGCGACAGTTCGAGCCACAAGCTGCGATCGCCCGTGGTTTCTGTGCTGGCGGCATAACCGGGCATCAGGACGGGTTCGATCGCCTTGACGGCCGGCTCGGCGAGCAGGATGTGGAAGCGATCGCGCTCGTTTTCGTAAATGGTGGCGGCTGTTTCGATCGAGGCGGAGGTGGGCAAATCGAGGGACAGCAAGGACAGGCTGATGGGGCGGCGGTGACGGATCGGCGACATAGGATTCAGCTTTCTTGGCTCACGATTAGGCATCACGCGCAAAACCCGGAAAGCGATAGGATTGTCGGGCGAGCCTGGGGGCTGGGTTGCTAACCGAATCATGAGGATCGGGGGGCAACGACAGATTTTCCCGGCGCGATCGCGAGTCCGAACCCTGTCGATCTTCCGATGCTCCACCCGATCGTAACATCCGAATTTGCAAACGCCCGTCAACGTTTGATTCTTCGCCCGACCGCTGCCGGCTCTCCGCTGGTGGGCCGCGTGCGGATTCCGGGCGACAAGTCCATTTCCCATCGGGCGCTGATGTTGGGCGCACTGGCCGAGGGCGAAACGACGATCGAGGGGCTGCTGTTGGGCGAAGACCCGCGCAGCACCGCCGCTTGCTTCCGGGCCCTGGGCGCAGAGATCAGCGAGCTGAATACCGATCGCGTCACCGTGCGCGGCATTGGCATCGGCAACCTGCAAGAGCCGATCGGGGTGCTGGACGCGGGCAACTCGGGCACGACCCTGCGGCTGATGTTGGGGATTTTGGCTTCCCATCCGGGGCGATTTTTCACGATTACCGGCGATGATTCCCTGCGATCGCGCCCCATGGGTCGGGTGGTGAAACCGCTGACGCTCATGGGAGCCGAAATTTGGGGCCGCCAAGACAACACCCTCGCCCCCCTGGCCGTGCGGGGCCAAGCCCTGAAGCCGATTCACTACCAATCCCCGATCGCCTCCGCCCAGGTCAAATCCTGCATCTTGCTGGCGGGGTTGATGACCGAAGGAACCACCACCGTCACCGAGCCGGCCCTGTCGCGCGACCACAGCGAGCGGATGCTGCGGGCCTTTGGGGCGGAGGTGATTGTCGATCCGGACACCATCAGCGCCTCGGTGGTCGGCCGGACAACCCTGCGCGGCCAGGCGGTGATTGTGCCCGGTGACATCAGCTCGGCGGCCTTTTGGCTGGTGGCGGCGGCGATCGTCCCCGGCTCTGACCTGACGATCGAAAACGTCGGCATCAACCCCACCCGCACCGGCATCCTCGACGTGTTGCAGCAAATGGGCGCGGACATCACCCTCGAAAACGAGCGCGACGCGGCCGGCGAACCGGTGGCGGATCTGCGCGTGCGCTACGGGCCGCTCACGGGTTGTGAAATTGGCGGCGCAATCATTCCGCGCCTGGTGGATGAGATTCCGATTTTGGCCGTGGCCGCCGCCGTGGCCCAGGGCAAAACCGTGATTCGCGATGCGGCGGAGTTGCGCGTCAAGGAGAGCGATCGCCTGGCCGTGATGGCCGCTGCCCTCCAGCAAATGGGCGCAACCCTGACCGAGCAGCCGGACGGCCTGGAGATTACCGGCCCTGTGCAACTGGTCGGCGCGGATGTGGACAGCCACACGGACCACCGGATTGCCATGAGCCTGGCGATCGCCGCCCTCGTCGCCCGGGGTACAACCACGATCGATCGCGCCGAAGCCGCCGCCATTTCCTACCCGGACTTCGTGCCCACCCTGGAGCGGTTGACCACCGGGAGCTAGCCGCCGCCGCGCGTCACTTCCAAATACACCGCTTCCAGTCCCACCGGCTGGCGGGCCAAGCCATCGATCGGCAAGCCCGCCAGCCGCTCCATGAGTGCCGGCAATCCCAGGGACTCCGGCAACCACAGCACCAACTCGCCCCCGGCTTCTCGCCAAGACCAGCCGAGTTGTTGTACCCGATCGAGCACCCCCGCCCGATCGGTCGTCGTCACCCGCACCAGTTCCGCCGCCGGAATCACCGATCGCAACGTATCGAGCGACCCTTCCACCGCGATCGTCCCCTGGTGCAAAATGCCAATGCGATCGCACAGCCGCTCCGCCTCCTCCAGCAAATGCGTCGTCAGCAGCACCGTCAGCCCCTGATTTTTTAAATCGCGGATCGTCGCCCACAGGTCATACCGCGCTTCCAGATCCAGCCCCGCCGTCGGCTCATCCAAAATCACCACCTTCGGCCGATGCACCAGCGCCACCGCCACATTCAGCCGCCGCTGCATTCCACCGCTCAGGGCCTCGACCGGGCTGGCCGACCGATCGCTCAGCCCCACCCACTCCAAGCAACGAGCCACCCGCGATCGGCGATCGGCCCGTCCCAAGCCATACAAACTCGCGAAAAAGTCCAAATTTTCCGCACAAGTCAGGCTTTTGTAGAGCAAATTGTCCTGGGGCGCGATGCCCAGCCAGTGGCGCGGCGCATCCGACAACGGGCGATCGCCCAGCCACACCGCCCCCGCATCCGCCTCCAGCAACCGACCCAAAATATTAATCGTCGTGCTTTTGCCCGCACCGTTCGGGCCCAGCAACCCATAAATTTCGCCCGGGCGCAGGGACAAATTTAGCCCCCGCAACACCGGGCGATCTCGATAGGATTTTGTCAGCCGTTCAATTCGCAACATCCTGCGTTGAACCCATGCGGATAATAGGACTTGAACCTACACGCCTTGCGGCACTAGAACCTAAATCTAGCGCGTCTACCAATTCCGCCATATCCGCTTAAGCCTAGGCATCATAACAAATCCCCCCTAGTTCGGCAATCGTCATTTTGCTCTAGTGCGTGGGTCGGCTCGATCGCTCACGGGTTCCGCACCGGCTGCGCCACAATCACATAATCATCCAGGCTGTAATGCAGATTAAAGGTTGCACCAGCGCACTCACGCCGTAATTGGTTCAGAGCCGATGAGGGCAAATGCTTGATTGCAAATTCCTTAAATCCTGGTTTACCCAACAGCGATCGCCGACCGGTTGAATTGAGGCAGTAATACCAAACCAAATCGAGCTTCAGCATTCGCAGAAAAGTAATCACCGCCGCCTTTTCCTGATCGTCCGTCAGAGATCGATCATCGAGTCCTTGAAAGAATCGAAACTTCTTATCTTGAATCACCAGCAACACACAGCCATCGTCGCTCAAACTATGGCTAATAATGCGCTGATATTGCTGCAATAAAATCGCGCGTTCCACGGAATCCCACGGAAAGCAATGGGCAACGGTGATCCAATCAAAGAAGTTTTGCGGTAACTGGTTTCGACAATCCTCTTGCAGATTGAGCGTTTTGAATTGCGTATAGCTTTGGTCACTCACGCCCACGCTCAAAGCCCATTGCCTGAGCAGTTGATGTCCCTCATCCTGTAGGGTGGATTGGCTATCGACAGAACAATAGGTGACAACGCGATCGGGCGATCGGACTTCTGGATCGAGCGCTTCCCGCAACAGCAATAGGCCAAACAGAGTTGTGCCGGGGCCCGCCGCCAAGTCCAGAATCCGAGGCCGTTGCGGCAATTGGCGGCGTTCATAAACCAGCAGCCAACTAATCAATAAACACAGGGTATTTTCTAAGAAATAGTCTAAAAAATAGGCTTCCGCAGAATATTGCAAGTTATACGTGGGACTGTGACCCTTTTTTAAGGATCTCAAATCCTCCAAGGCCTCTCGCAAGGCTTTTTGCTTGCCGGGAGCGCGATCGGAGGGTAATCGTTGCTCTAAATACTTGACCAAGATTGTTTCTAAACGTTGAAACAGGCTCTCGGGAATGCCCGTGGTTTGCAGCAATCCTTGGTCGATCGCCCGCAGCTTCAATTGTTGTTTGAGATCCTGGCAACGATCGAGATTTGGCTCGCAATAGGGCGACGTTTGGGCAGCGGCTTGCTGAGCTTGCTGCAGGGTTTGGAGCTGTGATCGCGCTTGGTTTAAATCCTGCTCCTGTTGCAAAAAATCCACACACAACCGAGCCAAGGGCGATTGCACCCGGCGACGTTGCTGCTGTTGCGCAATCAAAAACCGCACCTGTCGTAAATCCCGCCGCTGGAGGGCGGCCGCGAGTTGCCGATCGCCCCACCACCGCCGAATCGCCTCAATCATAGCCAAAGCCCTCTTCGCCTTCACAAAGCTCTAGGTCGTACTGCTCGGATTCAATTATCCGCAAAATTTCGTGTTTAAGTGAATCGTAATTTTGAGATTCGTGATCGTACCACCAAGCAAACTGTTGCTTGAGGGCCGTAGCCATGGGACGAGTTGAGGCCCGGCGCATCATGTGGCCCCGATCAGGATGAAACGGTTGCAACACCACGCGATCGGCGATCGCTAACTGTTGCAATAAACGCGGTATGTCCACCGGTTCCGTGGGCAACAGCGGCGTGAGCGTGACCGACAGCTTGGGAATGTGAACATCGCGATCGGGAGCCAGGGCGATGCCATAGCGAAAGCGCTGCAAGGCCCGAAAGCGCGAGGCAATGCTGGGCGATCGATCCTCAAACACTCGCCGCACGGACTCCGAGCCGGTGGGAATGCTCATGTTGATCCGCAACCGCTGGAACCGTTGCAGCAAGTCCAAATCGCGGACGATCGCCGGGCTGCGGGTTTGGATCACCAGGGTGGGTTGATAGGGGAGCAGGGCGGTCAGCAACGCGCGGGTGAGCTGGGTTTTCGCCTCGATCGGCTGGTATGGATCGGTGCTGGTGCTCATGTAAATGCTGGGTGGCCGGTCATGCTGCTTAAACCAGCGTTCGAGGTCTTTTTCCAGCACCGCCACCGCGTTGGTTTTGACCACCACCCAGTTGCCCCAATCGTCCCGCCACCGAGCCGTGGGGCTAAAGGCGGCCGCATAGCAGTAGGTGCAAGCGTACTGACAACCGCTGTAGGGGTTGAGGGTGAAGTCATAGGCCCCAATGAACCCGGAGGCGGGCATCAGGATCGATCGGGCTTGGGTTTGATAGACCTGGGCCGTGCCAAACGCTGCCCCCGGTGAGGGGCCGGGCGATCGGGCGGCGAATTCCGGCAGCGACGCAAAATCAACCATGGCTCCCAGCGCTCGCGACTTACTATTCATCGGGGGAATCGACAAAGATTATGCAACCGTTGACCAGCCCACCCGATCGTCAGCCCAGCCCGTTCAGTCCGATGATGGGTCAACGTTAGGCGTTAGGCATGATCGATCGCGCTGAGGGCTTGGTATTGGTCTTCGGCGATTTTGCCCGCAGCGAAGAGGGTTTCGGCGATTTCCCCCAGGGTGAGGACGGCGTGCGATCGATAGCCCTTGGCGGCGAGGCGTTCCTTGGCTCCGGTGTTGTGATCGATGAACACGACCAGATCGCTGACGCGCAGGCCCACGGATTCCAGCTTGCCGATGCCCTCGATCGCGCTCTTGCCCGAAATCAAAATGTCATCGACCACCACCGCCGTTTCGCCCGGTGTAAAGTTGCCTTCCACCACGCGCTGGGTTCCGTGGGCTTTCACCTCCTTGCGCGGAAAAATCATCGGCCGGTTGAGGTGTAGCGCCAGGCCCGTGGCCGTGGGTAGGGAGCCGTAGGGAATGCCCGCCAGCCGATCGAACGTCAGCGGCTCCACCCGTTCCGCATAGGCCAGCAGAATTTTGTGGAACACCTGCGGATTGGAAATAATCGGCCGCAAATCCACGTAGTAAGGGAACGTTGCGCCGGAGGCTTGCACATAGTTGCCAAACAAAATGCAGCCGAGGTCAAACAGTTGCACGATTAACTCGGCGTGGGGATGGGTGCTGCTGTTGGCGCTGGTGGGGGCGGGCAGCCACAGGGGACAGGCTTCGATGATCGCTCCGCTGACTTCCCGGTGGGCGGCGGCCAGGCGATCGCGCAGGTGCGAAATCTGGCGGCGCGGGTCGGGGTGGCTGAGGGCGGCCCGGGGCACGAGCACGATCAGTTGGTCGCCGTCGGGAGCCAGGCCCGCTTGCAGGGTTTGGCGCAAATGGGCATCGAGCCGATCGCCCGTGGCCGCGTCCAGATCCTGGCTGTAATCGACGGTTTGCAAGCCCGCCCCCGACCAAGCGCCCCGCAACAGGATCGGGGCTTCCGGCGCGACCGATCGCAGGTTTCGCAAAATCTCCGGGTCGGCCGCTTCCAGTTCCAACCCCATTTGGCTGGGAATCCCCCAGGTTTGCACCTCGCGGGCCAGGCTCCGGTAGCGCGGTTCTGCGTCGGGAGCCGCATCTTGCAGCAGGCGGGCGGAGGGATTTTCGGTGTAGCAGAGGGCAAAGACGGTGCGATCGGCCTGGAGCAAAAAGGGCGCGGCGTGGTCTTGGCCCGAAAAGGGGACGATCGTGATTGCATCCACACACCATCGATCGAAGGCCGTGCGCGCAAACAAGCCGCTGTTAATCCAGTCCGCGTGTTTGGCATCCAAAATCACGGGAATCTCCGGCGGAATCACCTGCCGTAACAGGTTTTCGAGCAGGGCAATCCCCGCCGCCCCAAAGAGTAAATAGGGGTCGATCGCCACCTTGTAGGCACAGACGAGATCGGTGGTTTGGGCGACGATCGATCGCAGCCAATCGGCCAACGCGGTCAAGGGGCGATCGGTGCCGGCGGCAATATCGGCAACGGCGGCTTCTAAAAAAACGGGACTCGGATCCAGGCTCAAGCACAGCCAACTATTTTGCTGCTGGGCAGCCCGGTGCAATTTATCGATAAATGTCATAACTGAAGTCAAGCGTTAATGTTGAGCGGGCGATCGCTGTTGTTAATCGGCATCGATCGGCTGTTAGGGATCTGTTACTGATCTGTTATCAATCGGTTTTGATCGATCGGGGTTTGTGGATACGGTCGTTGCCGATCGCCGGAGCGCGTCGGGCCAATGCCGGGGCCAATCACCGCCGATCGAGGATCTCTCGATACCATTCGGAACCATTCGGACGGTTGCAGCCCCAAATTCTAGTTCGCTTGCACCATTTCCTCCGTCGCCTGCCATACCGACATCCTGCGCTAGCGCCCCGGGGGGATGAAGTAGGATAGGGGCGATTTTTCTAGTTACTATCTAGCTAGTTAATATCTAGCTAATATTTGGTGGCTGGGACGTTGTACGCGCTGCCAAATCTTTACCCTGCGGGGCCTGTTGTCGATGGAGTACTGCGAGTTTTTGCTGCAAAAGGAGGGCGATCGGGCTTGGTTGCCTTTGGAATCGCCCAGCGTCGAAGTGCTGGAGGGGCGCTATCGGCTGATTGCCCGATCGAGCTATCCCGACACCGCAGTAGAAATTCGCGTGGGCTACCAACCCGATCGGGAAGCCGGTTTAGCCACCCAGCGCAGCCAGTCGCGATCGGCCGAAACTAATGCCAATGGTCTGGTCGTGGCGATTCCTTTCACGGCTTTGCGGCCGGGACTGTGGGAATTTAGCTGCCAGCAGGCCCCTGCGGAGGCCGGCGACGGCCAGCCCTGGCGCTATGCCGTGACGCTGCAAGTGTTGGCGGTGGAGGCGGAGGACTGGATCGATGTGGATCCGCAGCCGACGGAGGATGCGACGATCGCTCCGGCCGTCGCCACGGTGGTGACTGCTGCCCCAGGGTCGATCGCCCCAGCCAATGCAGATCCCATAGAACCCGCAATGGCCGATTTCCCGGCCGTCGCCTCGGAGCCGGAGCCGATCGCCGCGACTGCCCAGGCTGCGGATGAATTTGCGGATCAATTGCCTGACTCTGACCGGGCGATCGGGGATGCTGGCTCGATCGCGCCTGAAACCACGACTGAATTCGCGCCTGAAACCACGACTGAGTTCGCCGCTGAATCGACTGAATTTGCGGCCGAATTGACTTCTGAATCCACGGCGGAAACCACCCCTAACGTCACTGCCGAATCGACAGCCGAATCGACCGCTGAATCTACGGCGAACGTCCCAACGGATGATCCGACGATCCCATTACCCGCCTTGCCTCCGACGGAGCCGTTTATGCCGCCGATCGAGCGGTTGATTCAGGTGGAGGACGATCGGTTGTTGCGAATTGCCGATCGGCTGTTGCAACAAATGGTCGATCCCTTGCCGGATGCCGACGAGACCAGCGACCCCGCCGCGGCCCTTGCCCAACTACCCCCGTTGCAATTGCGGCTCGATCGCACCACCTACATCACCGCCTGGGGCGATCACCTGGTGCTGCAAGGCAGCCTGGAGCCGGTTGACCCGGCCAAAGCGCCGCCAGTCCAGACCTTGCCCGCCACCCTGGAATGGCGCGTCACCCTACGCGACCCCAACAGCCAGCGGGTGTTGGTGCGGTTGCGCCAGCCGATCGCCGGATCCCAGTGGACGCGGCCGGCCGATCGGGCCTTGCCGGGCCAGTTCACCTGTCGGGTGGAGCTGCCGATCGAAGCCAGCACCTTCTTGATGCTGGGGGAATTGGCGCTGTATCCCAACCGGTTGCCCAATGCGGAACCCTTGGCGGGCCAAGCCTTTGCGGTAGCGGCCGATGCCGATGCGTTGCTGAAGGCGATCGAGCCGGACTTTCGCCCCGAAGACTGCACCGAGGGCGATCGGGCCATCCTGCCCGCCGCACCCAACGAAGCCCTACCCTTCCGCCCCAATCCCCATCCAGCACAGAAAAAGAGCCTCGATCTAAAGCTGCTGAACCTGGTGCAACCCGCCGCCGGTCGGTCGCCCGCGCCCGAAGTCTCCATTCAGGAAGCCTTGCCTGCGGCTGGGGCCGATCGCGGGGCGTTGATCGAAACCGGGGTCGAAGCGAAGGTGCTGCGAGGGTTGCCGCCCACTGCGCCCATGCCGGAGCCAACCGCGCCACCGCCGCCGATCGAGCCGCCGCCCCGGGAACCGTCGCTCTTTGATGCGTTGCCGTCGGGCCGGCGCTTTTGGTCGCGGCTGACGGCGTTGGCGGATGATCACGATCTGCGGGCTTGGATGCGGGCCCGGGGCGATGGGGTGGCCCCTGCGCCGGAACCGCCGGATCCCGATGCGGACTGGACGGCGGGCGAAGTGCTGGTGGATGACGTGTTTCCGGTGTTGGGGCAAACGATTCCCCGATCGGAACCGCCCCCGACCGATGTGATTTTGCCGGCCGATGTGATGGTTCCCCCGCCGGCGATCGAACTGTTGACGCATCCCTTGGTAGCCGAAACCACCGCGACCCTGCGCCTGCGGGTGCGGGACGTGCCCTCGCGCCTGTGCCTGAAGGTGTGGACGAGCGATCGGCAAACGCGCCAGGTGCTGGAGCCGCCACGCTGGCTGTTGGAGTTGCCCCCCAACGGCCTCGGGGAGCTGGAAGCCCGGGTGACGATCGCCATCCCCCCCCAGGTGGCGGAACTGAGCATCGAAGCGGTGACGATGGAGCTGGGAACCCACCGCGAAAGCCGCAAAACGGTGATCGTTGTACCGGTGATGCCGCCGGATAGCCGGGACGATCGCCCAGCCCTCGATCCGTTGGCGATTAACAATCTGTTTGAAGCCCTCTCGCCCTCTCGCTGGGATTAAAGCCGTGGGCCCAGCGGGGGCGATCGCCCCCGGGGTCGTTTGTTAAAAATCTTTAGCAACCACCGTCCTACGGGGTGACAGCTCGTACAGTTAACGTTAAATCCTCTGAATTCGACTAAGAATAAGGATCTTTTCTAATGGCAGCCTCTTTTCTTCCCGCAATTTTTGTGCCGATCGTTGGGTGGGTCTTTCCCGCTGTAGCAATGGCTCTGCTGTTCCTGTACATCGAAAGCGACGCTTAACCCAAGGGCAGATGGGGCTGTGCGTGGCCTCCTGCTAACCCAACGCGGCCCGCGCGATCGCCCTGCGGGGGATTGGGGCCGGGTGGTTGGGAAACCTAGTTTGCCTCCTCCTTGAATCGAGTTGATAACATCCGCGCCGCTAGCTGTCTAAGATGGTTAGCGGTTTTTTGTGGGCGACGATCGCCTGAAGGTCATGACCGATCGGTTGGCAACGGCGCGTTTGATTGAAGTGTTTTCGGCGATTCAGGGCGAGGGGCCGATCGTCGGCACGCGGCAACTGTTTATTCGGTTTGCCCAATGTGACCTGCGCTGCGACTATTGCGACAGCGATCGCACCTGGCTGGCTCCGGACACCTGCGAGATCGAGCAAACGCCCGGCGCGCGGGACTTTGCCACCGTCAGCAACCCCGTGACGTTGGCGCAATTGCTGGGTTGGGTGCGGTTGCTCGATCGCCCCCGGCTCCACGACAGCATCAGCATTACGGGCGGCGAACCCCTGTTGCACAGCCGCTTTTTGCAAGACTTTTTGCCCGCCCTGAAGGAGGTGTCGCACCTGCCGATCTATTTGGAAACCGGCGGCCACCGCCCGCAACAACTGGAGCCGCTGTTGCCTTGGATCGACTGGATCGGCATGGATCTGAAGCTGCCGAGTGTCAGCAGCGAAACCCATTGGGCGGCCCACGAGGAATTTTTAAAACTAGCGATCGCGGCCCAAAAATGGGTGTTTGTGAAGGCGATCGTCTCGGAGGCAACGACCCTGGCGGATTTGACCCGATCGGCCGAACTGGTGGCGGCGATCGAGCCGAATTTGGTCTACGTGCTGCAACCGGTGTCGCCCCTGCCCGCGCCGATTAAGCCCGATCGCTTGCCCCCACAACCGCCCACGCCGGCCCAGGTGCTGGATTGGCAACAACACCTGAAACAGTGGCTGCCACAGGTGATCGTGATTCCCCAAACCCACAAGGCGATCGGGCAACTTTAGAATCCCGATCCAACCCGTGAAACCCGTGATGGGTAGGGGCGTACCGCCGTACGCCCGCCGGTTCTGAGCATCGCGATCCAACGCTGGGTAGGGGCGTACCGCCGTACGCCCGCCTTCCCGATACGTCCCAATATGCTTCTCTAGCCTTGACCGCGCGATCGAATCAGGCGCTGGACGGCGGCGATCGTTTGGTTGAGTTCTGGGCCTTTGCGATCGGGATCAACCTCAAACGATCGCTGTTCTTGCTCCATCATCAACACATCTTGTTCAACCAATCCTTCTAATAATTTGCGCGCCGCATTGAACATCCGATTTTTGACCCAACGGCGGAATTCAACGGGCAATTTGTGTAGCCGCCAAAAGGCTTGTAAGGAGGTGAAATGCACTAAGTAGGCCCGAGTGCGCGTGGGACTCACGGGGCAAAACAGGCAATAGATTCTAAAGTCTTGGCCCAAGCTGGATGCCCAGTGGGGATAGGCATAGCTCACGAGCAATGGCTCAGGATGGAGTTGGCGCATGGCGGGAATAAAGAGTTGCGCCACGGACCAAATTTTGTCGATTCGGTAATAGCTTTGGGCTTCGTAGAGGGCATCGACGCGATCGGGCGTTTCCGTAAGTTTTTCCAACTTAGCCGAGGCCCAAGCTTGGTAATCCTGATGCAAATGCCCGTGGTACATGTCCATCAGGTTTTCGATCAGAAAGGAAAAATGCCCGCGATAGTCGATCGTCGTCATCGAGGCGATGTAGTTCAAATGCTCCCACTCGGGTAGCCCCATCGGCTCCGGGAGCGCCTGCCCCTCGGTCAAATCGCCGGGCCACAGCCAGATAAACCCGTCGAGTTCGCGCACGGGGTAGGTGCGGATCCGGCAGGTGGGCAGCTTTTGGGTCTCGCCCAGGTAGGGCACATCGACGCAAGCGCCCGCCCTGTCAAATTGCCAGCCGTGGTACATGCACTCGATGCGATCGCCCACCACGCGCCCGTCCGACAGCTTCACGAGCCGGTGCGGGCAGCAGTCGTCTAGGGCCTGCACCTGGCCTTGGGTGTCGCGGAACAGGACGATCGCCCGGCCCCACAATTCCACGCCCCGGGGCTGCCGGGTCACTTCCCGATCGCTTGCCACCACATACCAATGGTTGGGGTCGATGCCGGTTTCGCGCAGGTGAACCGTTTTGGCGGGCTGAACAGCGGCGGGCGTAGCGGTTTCGGGAGACATAGGCGGCTCAAGCGGGTAAACGGGCGATCATTATGTAATTCAGTGATCCCAACCGTAACAAATCCCTCGGGAAAGACCAATCCCGTCCGATGCAGGCATGAATTATGATCGCCATGATCGCCTGACTGTCGCCATTTTCTGCCAACCCATGGGGCTTTTTTGAACCGCGACATCTTCCAATCCAATTGCTCTCTGATCGTTCTCTGATTGCCATTTGACTGCCCTCGCCTTGTCTGAGCTACCCGACTGGATTCGATTACAAAAAGCCCTGGCCGTGGAAGCCGATCGGGGCTTTGGGGATTTGGCTGGGCGCGAGTATCGGTTTAGCGAGTTTTTGTGTCTACAGTTTGGGAAGCCACCGGCAGGCTTGTCCGCGAGCGATCGGCGGCGCTGGCGGGAAACGGCGGCGCAATTTGCCCAATATCCCGAGCTAGACGCGGCCCAGCGCAAACGGGTTGTGGTGAGTACGCGGCAATTTTTGCATCAGGTGCAGCGGGCCTGCGAAGGGGCGATCGCCCAGGAACATTCCCCCAACGGCAGCACCGAACCGACGACCGCCCGACCGCCGAAACGGCCGAAAACCAAGGATGTCACGGCGTTGCAGGCGCGCGAACCTGATCGGGCGCTGGCGTTGGATTTGCCCCTGTCGCAGGTGCGGGTGATCGGGGCGCGATCGGGCGCACGGCTAGCCAAGCTGGGGCTGCTGACGGTGCAGGATTTGCTGTGCCATTTCCCGCGCGACTACATCGACTACGCCCGCCAGGTGAATATCCGCGACCTGGAAGGCGGCGAAACCGTGACGATCGTCGCATCCGTGAAGCGCTGCAACTGCTTTACGAGTCCGAAGAATGCAAAATTGACGATTTTTGAGCTAATTCTGCGCGATCGCACGGGCCAGGTGCGGATCAGCAAGTTTTTTGCCGGGGCGCGGTTTGCCTCGATCGGCTGGCAAAAGGGCCAACAAAGCCTCTACTCGCCCGGCACGCTGGTGGCGGCCTCCGGCCTGGTGAAACAGGATAAATATGGGATCACGATCGACAATCCCGATTTGGAAGTGATCGACAGCGCCGACGGGTCGATCGCCTCCCTCACCGTCGGGCGCGTCGTGCCGGTCTATTCGCTCACCGAGGGGGTCACGGCGGATCTGGTGCGGCGATCGGTAATCGCCGTGTTGCCCGCCGCCAGCCAAGTGCGGGAAACCTTGCCGAGGGACTTTCGCGATCGCTACAACCTGATGAAAATTTCCGAGGCGATCGCCCAAGTCCACTTTCCGCCCGATGACGACATTTTGGCAGCGGCTCGGCGACGCTTAATTTTCGATGAATTCTTCTATTTACAATTGGGATTATTGCAGCGGCGATCGCAACAAAAACGCCAAGAAACCAGTGTTGTACTCGCCACCAGCGGCCCGCTGCTAGACCAATTTAATCAGGTTTTGCCCTTTGAATTAACCGGGGCCCAAAAGCGTGTTGTTGGCGAAATTTTGGAAGATTTACAAAAGCCAACTCCCATGAATCGACTCGTCCAAGGGGATGTAGGATCCGGCAAAACCGTTGTGGCCGTGATCACCATTTTGGCAGCGATTCAAGCGGGCTATCAAGCTGCGTTTATGGCTCCCACAGAAGTGCTTTCAGAACAGCATTACCGCAAGATTGTTGAATGGTTTAACCTGTTGCATTTACCCGTGGAATTGCTGACGGGTTCCACCAAAACCAAAAAACGGCGTGATATTCATGCCCAACTGCAAACCGGTGAATTGCCCCTATTAGTCGGAACCCATGCGCTGATTCAAGACAAGGTGGAATTTTCGCGGTTGGGCCTAGTGGTAATCGATGAACAGCATCGATTTGGGGTGCAGCAGCGGGCCAAATTACAACAAAAAGGCTTTCAACCCCATGTTTTAACGATGACGGCCACGCCGATTCCCCGCACCCTGGCGCTGACGATTCATGGGGATTTAGATGTGAGTCAAATTGATGAGTTGCCACCCGGTCGGCAGGCGATCCAAACCACCGTTTTGCGATCGAGCGATCGCCCCGCGGCCTATGATCTGATGCGGCGCGAAATCGCCCAAGGTCGTCAGGTTTATATCGTATTGCCCCTCGTGGAAGAGTCGGAGAAACTCGATTTAAAGTCCGCCATTGAGGAATATAAACACCTCTCGGAAACAATCTTTCCCGAGTTTCAGGTAGGCCTATTGCACGGGCGCATGAGTTCGGCGGATAAGGATCAGGCGATCGAGCAATTTCGCCAAAACCAAACCCAAATTCTGGTTTCGACGACGGTAATTGAAGTGGGGGTGGATGTGCCCAACGCGACGGTGATGGCGATCGAACACGCCGAACGGTTTGGCCTGTCCCAACTGCACCAGTTACGCGGGCGCGTGGGTCGGGGCGCGGCCCAGTCCTTTTGTTTGTTAATGAACACCAGCAAAAATGTGGAAGCCAGTCAACGATTGCAGGTTTTGGCCCAATCGCAAGATGGCTTTTTTATCTCCGAAATGGATATGCGTTTTCGTGGGCCGGGTGAAGTGTTGGGGACGCGCCAATCGGGCTTACCGGATTTTGCGTTGGCGAGCCTGGTGGACGATCGCGATGTGTTAGACCTGGCGCGATCGGCCGCCGAAGACCTGATCACCACCGATCCAGAATTAACGGATCACCCGCGAATTGCCGCCGAACTGAGTTATCGATATCAAAAACTATTGGGCGGGATGATTTTAACCTAGCTTGATTGGATCGATTACTAATTGTTAAACCACCATTCAATTGCCAATTTTTAATCTCCAATTTCTAATTTCTAATTTCTAATCTCCAATCTCAAATTTGGCGATCGCGCCCTGAATTTAATTGAGTCAATAACCCATCAATAACGGACTTAGCGCGTGTCATCAAATCCGATTGATCGGGGTTGAAAGGGTTGATTTTCCTAGCCCAACCGTCCTAGACAAGGGGCTTAAGCCCCTTGCCCCTCACGATCAAGCAACGCAAGAATCAGGGTTTCAGGGATTGGATGACAGCCCCTAAGTCCCTTGCACGATGATCAAATAGTTGGGTGACACAAAGCGTGGTGTAGACACCCTCTAGGAATTCATTGGGATGATTCATCACAAAAGATGGTTCATGATAGAAATTGCAGATTTAGAGAATTGTCTATGTTGCTTGCTTGTGGGGCGAGTCCCGCGCGATCGCGCCGTCAATTCTTATCACTCATGTTGGGATCGGCAGGGCTAGCGGTGGCAAGCTGTCGATCGCCCCGACTTCCCATTCGGATTGGGGCCAACCCTTGGCCCGGCTATGAGCCATTGCATCTGGCCGCCCAACGCCAGTACTACGGCGACTATCCGATCGAAGTCATCGATCGCGCTTCAGCCACGGAAGTGAGCCGATCGTTTCGCAATGGTGAAATCGAAGTGGCCGCACTCACCCTGGATGAAGCCTACTTACTGTTGGAATCGGGCATGGCGGTGCAGGTCTTGTTGGTCACGAATTTTTCTAATGGTGGCGATGTGTTGCTGGCTCAGCCCTCGATTCGATCGCTCACGGATCTCCGGGGCAAGCGGGTCGGCGCAGAAGTCACCGCCGTAGGAGCCTATATGTTGACCCGCGCCCTCGAAAGTGCGGGTCTGTCCTATCGCGATATATCGGTCGTGCCCCTGGCCCTCGGGGAGCATGAGGCCGCCTTTCGCCGCCAATTGGTCGATGCGATCGTCACTTTCGACCCTGTTCGCTCAAAGCTAATAGCCGAAGGGGCAAAACTCCTGTTTGATAGCAGCAAAATTCCCGGCGAAATTGTCGATGTGCTCGTTGCCCGTCAAGCTACGATCGAGCAGGCCGCCGATGGTCTGCGGGCTGTTTTGCAGGGATGGTTTCGCAGCCTCGACGATCTACAAACATCCCCCCAAGCCGCGATCGCCGCCATGGCAACGCGCCAGGGAGTCTCCACTGAGGTTTTTGCAAAATCGCTCCAGGGCATCGAAATTCCCGATTTAGCGATGAATCGTCGCTTGCTAGCCGCCAGCCAAAGCCCATTACTCACGGCGGCGCGCAAACTGGAGCGAGTCATGATCGATCGTCAATTACTCAAACGCTCCGTTAATTTACAAACCCTTTTGACCGATCGATTGCTCCCTAGTTCAGCCGTTCCCGTTACATGAAGCGCTTTCCCTACCCCCTCCAATTGACTGTCCCGGTTGTCCTGATGGTTTTAGGCAGCTTGACGGGCGGATGGGTGATGTTTCAACAGTTGATGCTGGCTCACTTGCGCTTGGAATCAGAAGGTCTGAACTATGCCAAGCAAGCCAGCCTGCAAACCAGCAGCTTGCTGGAGTACCTTTACCGACGACAGGCGACCAATAATCGGGATTCGGACGGAGACACGTTGGTCATGGGCCAACTGGCCACCGACAGCCGCTTGGTGATGGGGGTTGTGCTGGATGAGAACAATCGGGTCAGCGCGGCGACTCGCTATGAATTAATCAAACGACCGATCGATCAACTGCAAACCGGCCTGAAGCCAGACTGGCTGGTGGGGGTGCGATCGACCCAGGAAGGCAAAGTCTTTTTAGACCAACAGCGCAATCATATTTACGGGATTTATCCGATTCAGTTGCCGCCTCGTGCGGGAGAACTGCGATCGTCACGGTTGGCCGTCTTGCTGCTGGTCTATGACCTGAATCCCGAAATGCAGGGGCTGTTGATGGCAGGACTGGCCCGCGCCCCGATCGATCTTGGCGTGTTGCTGGGGCTGTGCTTTTTGACCTGGATTGTCTTTGATCGGCTCGTGGCCCGTCGAGCCAAACAGGTGGTCAACATCTGTCAGCGGTGGGAACAGGGCGACACCGAAGCCCGGATTCAATTGGATGGGTCGGATGAGTTTGCTCAAATTGGCGCAGCGTTCGATCTCATGGCCGAGCGCGTCGGCGAATCCACAGCGACCTTGCGCGATCGAGAACAACGCCTGCACGATCGCACCGCCAAGCTGGAACAGGCCCTCAAAGACCTGAAACAAACCCAGGCCCAACTGATCCAAACCGAAAAACTCTCGGGCCTAGGACAACTGGTGGCCGGCATTGCCCACGAGGTGAACAACCCGATCGGGTTCATCCACAGCAACCTCTACCACGTGGACGACTATGTGAAGTCGCTTCTGAGCCTGATTGAACTGTACCAACAACACTACCCCGTGCCCGCCGGGACAATCCAAGCCGCCCTGGAGTCCACGGATCTCGAGTTCATCAGCCAAGATCTACCCCAAACCCTGGCTTCCATGCGATCGGGCACCGATCGGATTCGCAACCTAGTCCTCTCGCTGCGAAACTTTTCGCGCCTCGATGAATCGGGCTGCAAGGTGGTGAACCTGCACGACGGCCTCGACAGCACGATCACCGTTTTGCAAAGTCGGCTGCGCGGCAAGGACAATCGCCCCGATATCAGCGTGGTCAAGGTTTACGATCGCCTGCCCCCGGTGGAGTGTTATCCCGGACAGCTCAACCAAGTGTTTGCCCATCTGATCAGCAATGCGATCGATGCCTTTGAAACCCTTGATTACTGCGACGACACAGTCCCCACCATCACCCTCAAAACCCAACAGCTCAACGAGCAAACCATCCAAATTCGGATTGTGGATAACGGGCCGGGCATGGAAGAAGTCGTGCGATCGCGCATTTTCGACCCCTTCTTCACCACCAAACCGATCGGCAAAGGCACCGGCCTCGGCCTCTCCCTCAGCTACGACATCATCACCAAAAACCACGGCGGTCAACTGCTGTGCCACTCGATCCCCGGCCAGGGCACTGAAGTCGCGATCGAATTACCCATATCGCAAAAATCGGAGCCTGCGAGTCCCCACGCACCGGCCAGCCAACCCCAATAGCCTGCAAATGGCCAGCAAAAAGCGGCCCCGCAGGGCCGCCGATTGATCATGACCTGGGTTTGCTCAATTCCAGCAACCACAGGATCCAGTATTTGGCCTACTCGGCCCCTTGACCCACCAACTCGCGGGTTTCGGTCGGAGCCGAGCCGGTCACATCCACCTTCACGTTGCGCTCCTCGTCCAGGTCGATCGTCGCCGTATCGCCATCCTTGATCCGGCCCGACAGAATTTCTTCCGCCAGCACATCCTCCAACAGGCGCATAATCGCCCGACGGAGCGGCCGCGCCCCATAGCTGGGGTTGAAGCCCTCTTCGATCAACCGTTCGCGGAACTTGTCCGTTACCGCCAGGGCAATACCGCGCTCGGTCAAGCGGGCAAACACTTCCTTCAGCAGGATTTCGGCGATTTCCTTCACCTCGTCCTTGCTCAGTTGGCGGAAGACGATGATTTCGTCCAGACGGTTCAGGAACTCGGGGCGGAAGTAGTTCTTCAGCTCCTCGTTCACCAGGGACTTGATCCGGTTGTACTGGGACTCGGCTTGGTCTTCGCCAAACTCGAAGCCCAGACCGCCGCCACCCTTTTCGATCACCTTGGAACCGATGTTCGAGGTGAGGATGATCAACGTGTTCTTAAAGTCCACCGTGCGGCCCTTGGCATCGGTCAGGCGACCGTCTTCCAAGATTTGCAGCAGCATGTTGAACACATCGGGGTGGGCCTTTTCGATTTCGTCGAACAGCACCACGGTGTAGGGACGACGGCGCACCGCTTCCGTGAGTTGGCCGCCTTCGTTGTAGCCCACGTAGCCCGGGGGCGAACCGATCAGCTTCGAGACCGTGTGCCGCTCCATGTATTCCGACATGTCGAGGCGGATCATCGCTTCTTCGGAGCCGAAGAAGTAGGCGGCGAGGGCCTTGGTCAGCTCGGTTTTCCCAACGCCGGTGGGGCCGGAGAAAATGAAGCTGGCGATCGGGCGGTTGGGGTTCTTTAGACCCACGCGGGCCCGACGGATGGCGCGGGACACGGCCTTCACCGCTTCGTCCTGGCCGATCAGCCGCTGGTGCAACACGTCTTCCATGTGCAGCAGCTTTTCGGATTCGGATTCGGTGAGCTTGTTCACCGGCACGCCCGTCCAGGAGGCGACGATGTGGGCGATGTCTTCCTCATCGACGACGGGTTGCAAGGGGTCGTCCGTCCGGTCTTCCGCCTTTTTGGTTTGGGCGATGTCGCGGATTTGCTGCTTGATTTCCATTTCCTTGTCGCGCAGCTCGCCGGCCTTGTCGAAGTCCTGAGATCGGACGGCTTCGTCCTTTTGCTTGAGGATTTCGCGCAGTTCCTTATCCAGCTCCTTGGCGGCGGGGGGCAACTGCGAGTTCAGCAGGCGCACCCGCGAACCGGCTTCGTCGATCAGGTCGATCGCCTTGTCGGGCAGGTAGCGATCGCTGATGTAGCGATCGGACAGCTTGGCCGCCGCTTCCACCGCCGCATCGGAAATCTTCAGCTTGTGGTGTTGCTCGTAGCGCTCGCGCAGGCCCCGCAGGATCTCGATCGTTTCATCCACACTCGGCTCGCCCACCATCACCGGCTGGAAGCGCCGTTCTAGGGCCGCATCCCGCTCAATGTGCTTGCGATACTCATCCAGCGTCGTTGCGCCGATGCACTGCAATTCGCCCCGTGCGAGGGCTGGCTTCAGTATATTGGCAGCATCGATCGCCCCCTCTGCCGCACCCGCCCCAATCAGCGTGTGGACTTCATCGATCACCAGGATCACGTTACCGGCCTGGCGAATCTCATCCATGATCTTCTTCAGGCGCTCTTCAAACTCCCCGCGATACTTCGTACCGGCCACCAACAGGCCAATATCGAGGGTGACGACGCGCTTATCTTCCAAAATGTCCGGCACGTCGTTATTGGCAATCCGTTGGGCCAATCCCTCCGCGATCGCGGTTTTACCCACGCCCGGCTCCCCGATCAACACCGGGTTGTTTTTGGTGCGGCGACCCAGAATCTGAATCACCCGCTCAATTTCCTTTTGGCGACCCACCACCGGATCCAGCTTGCCCTCGGCGGCTTGCTGGGTCAGGTTTGCCCCAAACTCGTCCAGCGTGGGCGTTTTGGTGCGGCCCTGGGATCCTCCGGCGGTCACTTCCGCCGTTTCGCCCAGCATCCGAATCACCTGGGTGCGCACCTTCGACAGGTCAACGCCCAGATTTTCCAGCACTCGAGCAGCGACCCCTTCGCCTTCGCGAATCAAGCCCAGCAACAAATGTTCAGTGCCGATGTAGTTGTGCCCCAGTTGGCGGGCTTCTTCGAGCGACAGTTCCAGAACACGCTTGGCGCGGGGCGTGAAGGGAATTTCCACGGCTACAAAGCCGGAGCCGCGACCGATGATTTTTTCGACCTCGATGCGTGCATCTTTGAGGTTGACACCCATCGATTTCAGGACTTTGGCGGCTACACCAGTGCCTTCGCCGATCAGTCCGAGGAGGATTTGCTCGGTGCCCACGAAGTTGTGACCCAGGCGGCGGGCCTCTTCTTGGGCGAGCATGATCACCTTAATGGCTTTCTCCGTGAAGCGTTCAAACATTGGCGGTTCCCTATCACCTGCGAAGTGCTGGCAAGTTTGATTTTAACACGCGCGGTTTGGGCAGTTTGGGGCTGACCGTACCGCGGCTTGAGGAGCGATCGGGCGGTTTTCCCGACTCGATCGCCCTCGGTTTGGCAAGCTCAAAAGTTTGGGAAGTTACCGTTAGATGACCGTCGGATGATGGCCGTCGATCGGACGCTGAACTTGAAACCGGGTTCAATCCTTGGGGACTGAACAATGGAATTTTTTCGAGTTTGCTAAGGTTTTTAAGGCAGTTTGTTGGGGGAGTAATGAGTAGAAATGCGGTGATGGATTGCCCTTTTGGTTAAACCATTGGGCTGGACTGAATCGCCATCACCCGATCACGATGGCAACAGCAGGTGGGAGGGTTGATTTAACGCCAAGGTTCCCAACTGGGAGCTGGAAACCACCAGCCATTTGGCGGCGATCGCAGGAGGGATCGACGCTGGGATCAATCCGTTGGTTTGGTTAACCCCATTGTGATGTCACGCGATTGAGCCTATTGAGCAGATGAATCCGAATGGGTCAGGGTGGGGCGATCGAGCCGATCGCGATGGTTGGTTTTCACTCTAGCGCATGGCTCGGGGGGCTGCCGACTCCGGAAGGCGGGGAGCCAACCCGTCCATCCCAAATCCACCGGTGGTGGGCGAGTCGATCGCATAGCTCGCTAGCGGTGCGATCGAGCGGCTCGGCGAACTGCGGCCAGTCCAATTTCCCCAACCACAGAATGGCGGCATCTTCGCCATCGGCGTAGTAGCGTTTGCGACGGCCCGCCTCCTGGAAGCCAAATTTTTCGTACAGCGATCGCGCCGCCAGGTTGCTCGGGCGCACTTCGAGGGTGGCGCGTTTCATGCCGCGCTGGCGAGCCAGGTACAACAGCCCCCACAACAGCACCGATCCCAGACCCTGGCGCTGGTGCTCGGGCCGCAGGGCAATGCCGGTGATGTGACATTCATCGACGATCGCCCAGGCGCAACCAAACCCGATCAGGCGACCTTGGGGATCGATCGCCCCCAGCAAATCACTATTGGGGCTGTCGAGTTCGCGGGCATAGGTGTCGGCGCTCCACAGGCCGCCCAGGGCCGCGCGATCGATCTCCACCAACTGGCCCACATAGTCAGAACTCAACAATTGCAAACGGAGCGATCGCATCGAAGTATTATTTCTTCTGACTATTGATTAAGAAAACTAGTGGCTTGATCAGCCCCATATGTATTGTCTTCGATAAAAGTCGCGATCTAGCAATTATCGCTGCCACTGGGGGTTAGAATTTTTCATAATCAGCCACGAAAGCGTGACCAATTGAAGAGGTTTTTAACTTGAAATCTCTAAAATTTTGAAGAGTTCTGATTGAATCAATAATCTGCATCACAAAGTGCCATCTTGAGATAATTCTTGCCGAGAGAGAAGAGCTAAAAAATTAGGACCATCAGCATCTTCGCCACCTCCTAGTGCAGGTAAGTGTCCGGTCTCCGCTGATCTTGAAAATCTTAAGTCTTCATACCAAATCCACCCTTCTTCCTTTCGCCATCCAATGCGATCACCAAAGGTATCCCAAACATGATCACCGGGATACTGAGCATCTAATTGACCACCACATTCTACATAGATTCTTCTCTGAATGCTAAAGCCGAATTTACCTCCGCTGTAGTCTACCCATAAACGATCAATGATTTGTAAGTCTTTACCAGGGAACTGCTTCATATCCTCACATCGAAGCCAGCCCTCTTCAGTGCGACTCATAACCTCAAGCATCCGATACATTGTCTCTCGGTTAGCTTTTTTCCATTTACCTAAAGCCAAGAGATCTCGTAGCTTGTAATAACTAATTCCTAGTCGCTCTGATCGGAGATTAAGTTCATCAGTCTCAGAAAATGAATTATTAGTGTATGCATCAATCCTGGGTAGGTCTTGTCGAGAGAGAAGAGTTAAAAAATCTGGGCCATCAGAATCTTCACTACTTGGCCAAACAGGAAGATGACCGGTCTCAGCCGACTTCGAGAATCTCAATTCTTCGTAACAAATCCACCATCCTCTCTTCCGCCATCCGATTCGATTACCAAAAGCATTCCAAACACGATCACCGGGGTGCTGACCATCTAATTGACCACCACATTCCATATAAATTTGTTTCTGAACACTAAAGCCAAATTTACCTTCGCTATTATCTACCCATAAACGATCAATAATTTGCAAATCCTTGCTAGGAAATCTTTTGACATCCTCGACACTTAACCAGCCTTCTTCAGTACGGTTCATAACCTCAAGAACTCGCTCTGCCGTTTCTTGGTTGGCTTTTTTCCATTTACCTGAAGCCAAAAAATCTCGTAGCTTGTAATAACTAATTCCTAGTCGCTCTGAACAAAGATCAAGGGTGTCGCTTTCTGAGGAAGTAGATTTGACTTCTACAGTTTGAGAAGTTGATACTGATGTGAATGAGGCTGCTGGAGTTCGCAGAGCTTCTAAAAGCTGTTGTGCAGTCCAACGTTTATATGGATCTTTTTGCAGACAGCCCTGGATAATAGTACGAAACTCTGGCGTTATGGAAGTCGGAATTTCAGGTTCAGTAAATGTAAGTTTTTTCAGAAGTTCTACTGGAGATTGGAAAGAAAAAGGAAACGTTTGGGTTAAAAGTTCTTGGATGAGAATACCCACAGACCAAATATCCCAAGCAGGACGAATTTCGCCGTCATAGGCTTCTGGAGGCATGTAAGCTAAACTACCAACTTGCTGACTAGGACTGGTAAAGGTAGCTGTACCTCGAATAAGCGAGTGAGCAATACTCATATCAGAGAGTTTCCATACATTACCTGCCCAAAGAATATTGGCAGGTTTCAGGTCACGGTGAATGATTGGCTGATCTAGGGAGTTACGATCTCCGTCATGAAGAAATACCAGGGCTGCAACCAAATTTTGTACTAAAGCTCGCACCACTATAGAAGGAAGAGTACGATTGCCGTGGTAGTCAAGTAGGGTACCAGTAGCAATTTCCATTGTTAAGCCGAGGCAAGTAATGCCACCCAAAATTCCTTCTTCAGAACTATAGCAATCAAGCAAATATTGGTGCTTAAGACGCGTAGCAAGTCGGAGTTCATTTATCTGCTGATCAAGCTGTTGATCGTTGCGGTGTAAAACTTTGATCGCAACTTGACCAACTATATGATTAGCAATGATTTCATCAGCCAAGAAAACTCCACCGTAAGTTCCAGCACCCAGAAATCTTCTCAGCCAATATTTCTGATTAAAAGGCTGATTTTCAAACTGTTTCCAGTACAGGCAAGGATCAATCATTGTGGAGAGGAAGCAATCAGGTCTCACGAAAACTAAAATAACATCAGGTTCGGCTTTTTCATCCGTAACGCAGATATTTTGTTTTCTCGACGCTCTGCGTCCTTCTAAGTCGCGGGGACACGACGCAAAGCGTCTAGACATGCGTTCCCACGTTAAACATGGGAACGATAAATAAAAAAATTGATCGATAACTCACTGCTGAGAGCTGTGGCGATCGCCTGATTGTGCGACCGGGAGAAACGATCGCCCCATTGACATTGCCCAGTGCTTTGCACCAACCGCCAACACAGCGATTTAGACCTCAGAAAACGTGGTGATGGTCATCGTTTGGTTGTGTAGGCGGCAGGGCGCGCCCGATCGAAACGGTGCAATTTCTCCATAGGAATAGAAGCCCGTCAAAATCGCTTGAGGGCCCAACACGTCCCGCACCATTTCCACTTCTTCTTCGATGCGCTGTTTCAGCACGAGCTTTCGGCCCACACAGCTAATGCAAATGGCGAGATCGGGCGCTTTGGGGCCGGCGGCTTGGGTGGTTTCGGCGGCGGTCATGGCCCCGTCCACCAGGCGATCGAAGTTGGCCTTCATCAGTCGCACCGTTTCCCCTTCCGGCACATCGCCCGCAAACACCAGCCCGCGATGCTCCTCATCGATCGCCAGAATCGTCCGCGTCAGCCCCGTTTCGCCGCCCGGAATCTGTAAGCTGAGGGGAAACAGCAGCCCCGTCGCCGGTAGCCCCGCCGCATACTCGCCCAGGTAGTTGCGGTAGAGATCGAGGGCCGATTGACCGTCGAGGGCGTAGAGCACGTTGCCATCGGAATGGGTGATCCGGCGCTCGGGGCCAAAGGGATCCCACCCGCCCCAGGAGCCGTAGCCCACCTGCAGCCGATCGCCATACAACCCCACCGCCACGGCAATTCCCGGTTGTAACTGGCCGTTGCACAGCACCCAGGTTTCCGCAAAGTCGCTGCCATCGCCGGACAGGCCCCCCGTGACCGCCACCCCATCCGGGAGCGTTTCCGTGAGACCGCGCACAAGGGCGCTGCCATTCACCTGCAACCCTTCGGACAGCACAAAGACGTGTTTCAGCCCCTCGGTGGGGAGCGATCGGGCGAGGGCTTGGCCGGCGCTGCGGCTGTCCTCCGCCTGGCCGATCGCCACTTGGGCATGGTGAATCTGGCTAAATTCCAACTCAACCGCCACCACCGACAGGGTTTCTTCGAGAACCTGTTCCTGCACAATCTCGCCCGCCGTCGAGCAGCCCATGACCAGCGCTTGGGGATAGGCCGCACGCAGCCGATCGAGTAGCTCTGCCTGGGCTAGGGCCGATCGACTGCCAAACACCAACACCCACTGGGCCTGGGCCAACGAGCCTGGCTCCGCCGGTTGCCAACCGCGATCGACCGTCCAGCACGATTGTTCTAACCGCATGACTATCTCACTCCTTCAAAACCCTATGCATTCATACGCACCCATACGCATTAAACCGAAGCCCGTTGGCTGGATCCGGTGGCCATTCCCAAACGTTGCGCCCCACCCGATCGCCATCGCCCCACCCGATCGGCCCCGTCGGCGGATCGACCATTGCCCCTAGGCCGGCAACGAGCACCGAGGAGCCAAAATTCGCTCGGAATCCCGATTGGGCGAGAGATTTGGAGTCACTTTAGTGGAAATCGAAATCGTAAACTCACTGCCCCACCCCGGCTCCGATCGATAGGTCAACGATCCCCGGTGAATATCCACCACCACCTGATGGCTAATCGACAACCCCAAGCCCGTCCCCTGCCCCACCGGCTTTGTTGTAAAAAACGGGTCAAACATCCGCGCCTGGATCTCGGCCGCAATCCCAGGGCCATTGTCCCGAATGCGCACCTCCACATAACTGTGATCCGGCAGCGCCGCCGTGGTAATCACAATCCGTCCCCGATAGGTATCCTGCGCCAACCGGTGCGCCAAGCGTTCTTCCACCGCATCGATCGCATTGGACAACAAATTCAGAAACACCTGGTTCATCTGGCTGGCGTAGCATTCCACCGGGGGCAACCGGCCATAACATCGCTCCAGCACCACATCCTCATTCGCTGGCGCATAGCGATGGCAGAGCAACAGCAGCGCACTGTCTAAGCCCTCGTGCAAATCCACGACTTTGCAATCGGCTTCATCGAGCCGCGAAAAGGTACGCAAGGCTAACACCAACTGATGAATGCGATTGGCACCGGTTTTGATCGATCGCAAACAAGCCCCAAAGTCCTGCAAACTGTAGTCCAAATCCTCCATATCCCATTGCTCCGTCACGGCGGGCGGCAGCAATGGTCGGCAATCTTGCAACTGGTTTAACAATCCCATCCAATCTCGCCCATAGGTCTCCAAATGGCGCAGGTTGCCCACAATAAAACTCAAGGGATTATTAATTTCATGGGCTAACCCCGCCACCAATTGCCCCAAACTCGAGAGTTTTTCCTGTTGAATCAGTTGCGATTGGGCACTTTTGAGGGCGGCGAGGGCCGCTTGCAATTGCTCCGATTGATCGCGCAGTTGTTGTTCGGATTGTCGGAGGGTGGCTTCGGCGCGTTTGCGATCGGTAATATCGCGCACAATCATCACCGCTTGCCAATCAAACATGCCCAAAATGCGCGCTTCAAAGGCATAGGTTTGGCCGTTGCGATCGAGGGTTTGCTCCACCGCCACGGACGATCGGCCCGCCCGGGCCTGTTCCATCGCCTGCTGAATTTGAATCGCCAGGGTTGGCGGCAGATGTTCCGCCAAATTTGTGCCGATCGGGTTGATCCCTTGGAGGTATGCCTCCGATTCCGTCGCTTGTCCCGGCAGGTAATCAACGATCGTTCCTTGCCAATCCAACCGCAAAAACAAATCGGGAATCGCCGATCGCAACTGTTGATTGGCCTGCAACAACTCCTGCGACATCAAATCAATACTGCGCTCAAGCATTTGCCGATCGAGATCTGCCTGGCTGTAGGCTTCACTCACTGCATTTAAAAACGGCTGCATCGATTCTGGAATTGCAGTTTCATCTGCAAAGTATCGACGAATTTGTCGTTTTAGCAACCGATGCATCGCACCTCACCATGAGTTTATATCAATTGATCATTGCATCTACAACGGCATCAACCGTCCGCAACCCATGAAAAAATTATCGATATCAAATCGATCAGGCAGTTCCCATTGATGAGGCCATTAAAGAATGCGGGAATTGCAGAATTACGTCACGCAAATTACACAAATTATGCATGATTGAATAAAACTGGATCGCTATTCAATCGATCGTTAACCACCCTAGCCAGGTATAACCTGCTCGATCGCCATCATACCGACGTTGGAGTTCGATACTCACCCCCATGCTCCCAGTTCAATATTCTCAGCACCCGATCAATGAACCGGACTTGATCAATGATGATTACTAATTTTATGGATTTTCAGGAATGAGTCGATCACATCTCAACTCAAATTAACTAATCAAATTAACTGATCCAATTAACTGATCGGCTACGGTGGTTTTTGCTGCCGTGATTTTCGCTACCGTTTTCTAATTCAAGGGAGACGATGAAGAGGGCATGATCTTCATGGATTCAGAATTCGTGCGATCGCCCAGGTACTTTTCCAGCAGCGCAATAATCTTGTCCTCCCGAGGCGGCTTTGGCAAGAAATCCGTGGAACCCGCCAACTTCGCCCGCACCCGATCGACCAAACCATCCTGCCCCGTCAAAATCGCCACCGGCGTATCTCGAAAATCATCTAAACGCCGAATTTGAGTACAGACTTCATAGCCATTAATCACCGGCATATTCAAATCCAAAAAGATGAAATCCGGTCGATATTTACGCAGCAACGGAATCGCCTTCACCGGATCCTGCGTTGAAATAAACCGATAGCCCGCATGGGTGATCATTTCTTCCAAGGCCCGGCAAATCACCAAACTGTCATCAATACAAGCAATCAATGCCCCCGTCGTAGGCACCATCAAGCCCGATAACGGATTAGGCAAATCGGGCAAACTGCGAAACTCCACCGCATCTTGTTGTATAAAATATTTCAGAATCCGGATCGCCACCATCGACGATTGCTGGAGCTTGACATCAATATCCCAGAACGTTCGCTGACCATTAAACAAGGGCTGCAAGCTATAGAATGATGTGCTTTCTGGATCAGCACCCATTTGCGAACTAAGCAGCGTTGTTTCTTTCAAAATCGGCGCACGATTGCTATAGGCAATGTCCAACCCCAAGGATTGCCAGCGCTGCCATAGCTGCTCGGCCACCTGCATTAGGGACTGGACTTCGCACTGTTCTAGGGTCAACTGGGCCCCAATGTCATGATCTAGCAGGGGAAACGGCTGCCAATTAAATTCCGGCTCCGTCATGCTGGCGGCCGTGAACAGCATCTCCTTCACGGCAGTGCAAACCGTATCCCGGGCCTGTTCAAGGTTGAGTTCCTCGGCTTTGAGGGCCCGCGCGAGGGTTAGCTGTTCCCAAAACCGTAATTCTGAGGGGGCGGCAAATTCGATCCGCAGCCGACTGGGACGAAACTGGGGGCAACTCCGTTTGATTGCCCGGCTCCAACGGCGAACTCGGTGAATTTCGCAGGTAGGATATCCAAGTTTTCCACGGTAGAATGGTAGCAACCAAACGTACTTTGTTTCAGTGAGGGACAAGACACCCGAGAGTTGCTTGGCATGGATCGTTGTGAGCAATGCCCTCAGTCTAGAAATCCCTGATGTTTGACTCAACATCAATTCTGTGTACCCTCATACCCTCAGCAATAGGAGTTGGCTTGTTTCGGAACCGTAGCCACCTCTAGCCTTTCCCAGCCATATCGTTCGAGAACGATCGGGGTCGTCCGGACGATGATGGCCCAACGGTCTCGGATCGCGATCGGGTCTTGACAAACGCTAGCCAGCCTTGGCGGAGGCGGCTGTTGACTCGGGAGCGATCGACCCGCTCAAACGGCTGAATCAGTACCCATAGGCTAGGCCGATCGGCTGCCGGAAACAAGTCGCCCATCTTCGACGGAAACAATGCGATCGGCAATATCGAGGATGCGGTTATCGTGCGTGACCATCAAAATTGTGCATCCCTGTTGCTTTGCCAAGCCTTGCATCAGGTTGACCACTTCTCGCCCCGATTGGCTATCGAGGGCAGCAGTCGGCTCGTCGGCTAACACAATTTTGGGGCGACTGGCCAGGGCGCGAGCGATCGCCACCCGTTGCTTCTGGCCACCCGACAAATCATCGGGGTAGTAGTCTGTTCGATGGCCCAACCCCACGAGTTCGAGCATTTCGATCGCGCGCGATCGCATGTCCTGAGCGCTCAACCCATGATGCAAAGCCAGCCCCATTTGCACGTTTTGAGCGGCGGTAAGACTGCGATGCAGGTTGTGCGCCTGGAAGATATAGCCATTGTATCGTCGAGCAAAGACTAATTCTTCAGACGTTGCACCATGTAACTCGCGTCCTAGAACGTGTAGATGGCCCTTTTGGACTGATCGCAAGCCGCCAATCAAGGTGAGCAGCGTGGTTTTGCCTGACCCAGACGGCCCCGTCATCAGGACAATTTCACCCCGGCGAACTTGCAGGTTAATGTCAAATAGCACTTGTTTTTTCAAGTCTCCCTGACCAAACCAGTGGTTCAGTTGGCTGATGTCGATCGCCGTCTCGATCGCTGGGGCCACGGGATCCACGGCGCTAGACGAAAACGACGCATGGGTTGGAGTCATCGGCTAGGATCCTCAACTAAAACATATCGGCGGGATCGGCGGCTTGCAAGCGGCGAGAGGCGATCGTGCCGGAAATGCAACACATGGCAAAGGTGGCAGCAAGCACGACTAAACAGCGCCCCAGGGTCATAAACATCGGCAAGTTGGTGGCATTGCGGGTCATGGTGTATAGCCCCGCCGACACGGCCAGGCTGGGCAGAAACCCAATGATGGCCAGGATCACGGCTTCTTCGAGAATCACGCCAATGAAGTAGCGATGGCGGTAGCCCATGGCCTTGAGGGTGGCGTATTCACGAATGTGATCGTTGACATCGGTGGAGAGCACTTGGTAGACGATGATCACACCGATGCCAAAGCCGAGGGTCACGCCGAAGTTGAAAATGAAGCCGATCGCGGTGTTTTTGGTCCAATAGTCTTTTTCAAATTGCACAAATTCGGCTTTGGTCAGCACGTTCACGTCCTTGGGCAGGGCGGCGCGAATCTGGGCTTGCACGGCGATCGGGTCTGCGCCGGGATCGAGGCGAATCAGGCCCACGCTGACGCTGCCGGGATCGCGCCGGGGAAAGGCGCGCAAGAAGTTGCGATCGCTGGTGATCAGGCTGCCGTCGGCGGCGAAGGAGGCCCCGACTTTGTAGGTTCCGACCACTTCAATTTGTTTGCGATCGAGGTCGGTGCGCACGGGCTGGCCACGATCGAGTTGGGCGATCGTTTTTTGATACTCACCCCGGGAGGCGCGATCGAACACGTAGCGATCCTGAAGCTTCAGCTCGTTGCGAAACTGCTGTAGCTCGGGAAACTCAAAGGCCGGGCGATCGGGATTGCTCCCCAGGATCAAAATCTGGCGTTCTTGGCGGGTTTCGGGGTTTTTCCAGTTATTAATCGTCACGTACAGCGGGTCAACATTCGCCACGCCGGGGATCGCCTCCGCTTGGAATAACCGGCGGCGCGCAAAATTCGACAACCCAATGAAATTCCGCGCCTGGGGACTGATCAACACCAAATCCGCCGCCAGAGCGCGGTTCATGCGGGTGTTGCTGTCGTAGAGGGCGCTTTGGAAGCCCAGTTGCATAAACATCGCCAGGTCGGCAAAGGCGATCCCCGCCAAAGCGGTCAGCAACCGCCCGCGATCGTGCCGCAGTTGCAGCCAGCCGAGGGGAACCCGCCGTTGCCAGGCCTGGAGCCAGGGGGGAGTTGGTTTCTCCGCAGGGGGCGGGGCCTCCGGGGGCGGCGGGGCTTCCAGGGGCGGCGGGGCAGAGGTGAGGCGATCGAGCATAATAGGCCACCAATCGGGAACGACAGAAACGGGATATTAGCGAGGCGGGGTCGATCGCAGGTTGATCGTGGTTTTGACCTGCAAGTTGGTGAGATCCGCCACCCGCTGACTATCGGCCGCATCGAGCCGAATCCGCACTTCCACCACCCGCTCGTCCAAATTGGCCGAGGGGTCAATGTCCCGCGTGGTTTGTTTTCGCACTTGCAGCCCCGTGCGGGACACGCGGCCGCGCAGTTCCCCCGCAAAGGCATCGCTGGTAATCGTGGCCGGTTGCCCCAGGCGAATTTTGGGTGCGTCGGTGTCGTAGACTTCCGCGACCACTTCCATCGCTTGGGTTTGGCCCAGGTCGGCGATCCCTTGGCTGCCGACTAATTCACCGGGTCGGGCATGGATTTTCAGCACCTGGGCATCACGGGGGGCGCGGATGATCGCCCGATCGCGATCGGCTCGGGCCTGTTTGGCCGCGGCGATCGCGCTGGCCAGGTCGGCTTGGGCCACGCGAATATCCGTTGGGCGCACTTCGGCGATCCGATCCAAATTGGCCCGCGCCGCACTGAGCTGGGCCCGGCCCGTCATCTGGATGCGATCGAGATTTGCTTGGGCTTCCACCAGTTTTTCGCGATAGGAGCCATCGATTTGGGCCAGGTTCGCCCGCGCTTCCACCAACCGGGCCCGGGCCGTGTCGAGGGTGGTGGTTTTGCTGTCGCGCTGGGAGGCGGAAATCGCCCCGGTGCTGTAGAGCGATTGGTAGCGATCGGCTTCCACTTGGGCATTCGCCAGCTCGGCTTCAATCCGGGCGATCGTCGCTTGTTGGGCCGCCAGTTGGGTTTCGCGCTCGGCCATCAGGCGATCGAACGTGGCCCGTTGCGATCGTGCATCACCCGTTTGCTGGGCCCGCACCCGATCGATCTCCGCTCCCTGGGCATTGAGTTCGCCCCGCTTTGCCCCGGCCCGCACCCGATCCAACGACGCACGGGCCGAGTCCACCTGTCGATCGGCCCGTTCCACCGCCGCATTCAGCCGATCGGCCTCATCCAAAATCGCCACCACCTGCCCCGCCTGCACCCGATCGCCCTCCTCCACCAGCAGCCGGGCAATCCGCGAATCCGTACCCGTCGGCGGCGCGGCCAGCGTAATCACCTCGCCAGCGGGTTCCAACTGGCCCAACGCCGTCACCACCGTCGGAGCTGGCACCGGAGTCACCACCGTGGCCGGCGCGGCCGCCGGCCGACTGCGGAGGGCGACGGTGCCAACTCCGACCAACACGATCGCCCCGACCGCGATCGGGATCGTAGCTTGCGTCCAATTACGGGGATTGATCAGTTTCCAGGAAGCGGGGCTGTTCACAGGTTCACCCTCCGAATTAAAACGGCGGCAAGGGGTATAGCAGTTCAATAAACTGAACCGTTTAGTTCAATTTTGAGTATAACTAAACTAAACGGTTTAGTACAATAGAAATTAATCTCTAGTCCAAACACCGCCCACATCCGCCGCCCGCCGATCGGGCTTTCGCCCAACAATGCGCGTCGTTGTCCTGCCTAGCTCCCCATTCCGGCGCAAGCGGGCATCTCGATCAACGAAATGGACGAAATTACAGAATTACTAAGAAGAGAGATGTTAAATAAAAGTCCGGAGAGCATCCCAAGAACGTCCGGAGTCCGTAGGGCGATCGTCCCTGCAACCATTTCCCGTCACGATCAGTCCAGACCCCATCCCGCATCAGCGTTTATTTAGGTAAGTGCCATGGCCGCTACGGCTGCTCGCTCGATCGCCCCCCACAGCAAAAAACGCAAAATCCTGGATGGAGCCATGCAAGCGTTCCTCTCCGACGGCTACGCAGGCACCAGCATGGATCGGGTTGCGGCGATCGCTGGCGTGTCCAAAGCCACGGTCTACAGCCATTTTCAAAGCAAAGAAAGCCTCTTCGCGGCCCTGGTCGATGAACTCGCCCACCAGAAATTCCCGCAGATGTTTGACGAAACCCTCCTGAGCGCCGACCCGACCCATTTTTTGCGCCACTTGGCCACCCTGTTTGTCTTCGGAGTCGGGCGCGATCAGGAGCACATGGCGTTTATTCGGCTGATCATGGCCGAGTCGGGGCGCTTTCCGGAGCTATCCACCGTTTTTATTCGCAACTTTGCCCAACCGGGCTGCGAGGCCCTCCGCAGCTACTTTATGGCCCATCCCGAATTGGGAATTCGCGATCCAGAAGCTGCCGCGCGCGTGTTCATTGGCGCGCTGGCCCATTTCAATATTTCGCAGGAAATGCTGGGCGGCAAGGCGCTGATCCCGATCGATCCCCAGCGGATCATCGACACCTTGTTAGCGATGATTTTGCCGCTACCGACCCACCCGATCGAGCCAAACAGCCCGATCGAACAGCCCACGTCCGAAGCCGATCCTGGAGATGGCAGCCGTTGATTAACCCCTAGGGCTTGCTAGCGGCGGATTCGGCCACTTGGCAGGTTTGGTTAATGTCTTGGATCAGATTGCGCTCGTTGTTGGCCGACTGCTCCAGGGATTGCACCGCGATTTCCGCCAAGTTGCGATCCTTCTGTTGAATCGCGTTCAAGAATTCGCGGGTGCTGCGGCTGGTGTCCGCGTAGATATCGGCCAGGCGCGATCGATGCTCCTTGATCTGCACATCGGCCAACGAGAGTTTGTTGAGATCCGTGGCAGCGCGATCGAACGATTCCGCCGCCCGGCGCATCGCTTCCGGCTTGCCCGTGGCGGCCTCGCGTGCGGTTTCGTTGGCCGTGCGGGCAATATTCACCAATTGCTTACACTGGGCAACCTTGCTCTGGGAACAACCAGTCACAACCCAGGCAACAGCGATCACGATCGCAGCGGTCGGTTCGATCGAAATCTTGGAAAAAAGCATATTAAATCGCTATTTGATAACTCGGCAAGTGATCCCCAGCGGCCAAACCAACCCCAGAAAAACACTACACGCAAAGGTCATATCTTCCAAGATCTTGTGCACAAACACAGGCTCTAAAGACATCAAAAATCGTACCCACCACCCTACGATCGCACAGCAATATCATTCATTACCCGCCGTTCATCGTCCAAGGAAGCCATGCCCCCCGCAACCTTGCCGTAGTGGATACGCCCTGCCTCCAGGACTGTTTTGCGCAGGGTTTTATCACTCGAATTCGTTTCAAACAAGGCTAACAACGAACCGTAGCCCAAGCCAGTTCCTTTCGCATCTTCCTGCACACGCATTGAAGACAGCACCTGTTGCTGAAGCCCCACATTGGCTGGCTCTGCGGCCAGTTTTTTCAACAGATCGGCAAGGGATTTACGGAGGGCGATCATATTTGCAAAGTCGGCCGCGGCCCTCGCACGGGCTTCAGCATTTTTACGTCGTTCGCGATCGAGTCCGTCCAGCCACTGCAACAGAAAGATCAGCGCCAGGATGACGATCAACAACACCTCAAACGACATAGCGGACAACCCTCGACAACAACAGGATTCAGGAATTCGGACAGGAAATTCGGACGAGGCAGACGACTCGGAGATCAACAAAACTCACCGCTGCTGCCACCAATTTGCCACAAACCCTGAGAAAGCGGGCCTAGAGATTGTTACGAGCGGGTGATGGGGCCGGTGGCTGGGAACGGTTGCAGGCTGATTGGGTCGAGACCGTCGGTTGAAGACCCGTAAATCAAGCGATTTGACCCAATTCTTAACAAACAACGGTAAAACGTCTCACGGGTCTGAGCGATCGCCCTCATCGCCCAATCGAGGCAGCCCCAGACCAGTCCCTGAAGCGATTGTGATCAATTTGGGTTTTGTTTTTATTTATCTAAAAATCAGACCCTAAAACCAATTTAGTGGAGATCAAAACCTGTAGACAAGATTTAAAACCGGTCTAAACACGCTTTCAGCTTCTAAAATCAGGCTGACTCATCCAGGCACGAGTATAGAAAACGCCGCACCCTTTCCATTCAGAAAAAATCTGCTGATAATGCCATGGGTGGGACAAGCCAATCGCGATCGCTCCAAGGTTGTCCTCCCGCTCATCCAACTCAGGCTTCGCTTCCAACTTCAACGCTCGACTGCTCCGCCTTGCTTTTGCCGTTGCCTTGCTTCAGGTTTTCCGTGGTTCGGTTTCGGTCAGCTTTGCGATTTGCGATTCCTTTGCGATTCAGATTTTTGATTCAGGATTTTTGCGCCCGTCGATCGCACCGACGGTAACGCCCCGATTTTTCGGCCCTGGGCCCACCCCCTTGACTTCCACCCACTCGGCCCGCTCGATCGCCCCGGCCCCGCGCCCCGATCGACCCGCCCGTCACGACCCAAAGAGGACTCCCGCGTGAAACTCGCAGTTTATGGAAAAGGTGGCATCGGCAAATCCACCACCAGTTGCAACATCTCCGTCGCCCTCGCCCGCCGTGGCAAAAAAGTGCTGCAAATTGGCTGCGACCCCAAGCACGACAGCACCTTCACCCTCACGGGCTACCTGATCCCCACGATCATCGACACCCTGCAAGCCAAGAGCTACCACTACGAAGATGTGTGGCCCGATGACGTGATCTACAAGGGCTATGGCGGCGTGCATTGCGTCGAAGCGGGCGGGCCGCCGGCCGGGGCCGGTTGCGGGGGCTACGTGGTGGGCGAAACGGTCAAGCTACTGCGGGAACTGAACGCCTTTGATGAATACGACGTGATCTTGTTTGACGTGTTGGGTGACGTGGTTTGCGGCGGCTTTGCGGCTCCGCTGAACTACGCCGACTACTGCGTAATCGTCACGGACAACGGCTTTGATGCGCTGTTTGCGGCGAATCGGATCGCGACTTCGGTGCGTGAAAAGGCGCGGACGCACAAGCTGCGGCTGGCGGGCTTGATTGGCAACCGCACCTCAAAGCGCGACCTGATCGACAAATACATCAGCGCTGTGCCGATGCCGGTGTTGGAAATTTTGCCGCTAATCGAAGATATTCGCGTGTCGCGGGTGAAGGGCAAAACGCTGTTTGAGATGGCGGAGTCTGACCCGTCGCTGTTGCCGGTTTGCGACTATTACCTGAATATTGCAGACCAACTGTTGGCGCTGCCCGAGGGCGTGGTGCCAGACGGCGCGCCCGATCGGGAGTTGTTCTCGCTGCTGTCGGACTTCTATCTGAACCCGCCGCAAGCCAAGGTGGCCGAACCGGAACCCGATTTGATGATGGTTTAGGGCACGCAAATTTCGGGAAGAAGGGCGCACGACCGTTCGCCCCTACCAGAATCGGTTTTCGTAGGGGCGCAACGCTTTGCGCCCTCCGCCCGGGCCTTGCACGGCCTGGCGACCTCCCCGCCAGACAAGGGGCTTAAGCCCCTTGCCCCCCACGATCGGGATTCGGGAATGGTGGGGCGATCGGGTAGGCTCGATCGAGGTTTGAAATCTCCACAGGTCTCCCGGCTTCCCCGTCCTATGAACGTTGAACAGTTGCGCCGATCGCTCCGTCAAAAGTGGCTGGACTACTACCGCGACAACCGCCTTTGGTTGGGTCGGATGGCAATTTGGACCGAAAGCGAGTTGGGCCACCGCCGGCCGCTGTCGAGCTTCATTTTGGCCACGGCGACGGCGCTGGAACCGAGGGTCACGGAGTTGATGCCGCTGTTGGTGGATCTGAGCAGCGATCCCGATCGGGTGATCGAGGCCCTGGGCTTGGATTTTGATCCCGACAAGGAATTGGAGCTAGCCGCGAAGGCCGCCGCCCGCGATCGCCGCAACCGCCCTGCGATTTTGTTACCCGCCAGCGATCCCGCCCCGATCGAGTTTGCCCAACCGCCGATCGCCCTCGACGACGAAGCCGACTGCAACGGCCGCAACCGCGAGGCCGAACTGATCCCGATTTGGGAGCGATCGACCTTTTAACGCCGGGGTTCGATCGTCATTTGGGTAGGGGCCGGGTGGGGGCAGGTTTGAAACCTGCCCCTACGGTTAATCCCCCAATTCCCCAAACACCAACCGTTTTACCTGTGAGGAATTCCCCATGAACGCCGCGATCGAACCCAATACTCCCGCGCTCCAATTTGACTGCGAAACGGGCAACTACCACACCTTTTGCCCCATTAGCTGCGTTGCCTGGCTCTATCAGAAAATCGAAGACAGTTTCTTTCTGGTGATCGGCACGAAAACCTGTGGCTATTTCCTCCAAAATGCCATGGGGGTGATGATTTTTGCCGAGCCGCGTTATGCGATGGCCGAACTCGAAGAAGGCGACATTTCCGCCCAGTTGAATGATTACGCAGAACTGAAGCGACTCTGTGAAGATATCAAGCGCGATCGCAACCCGTCGGTGATTGTTTGGATCGGCACTTGTACCACCGAGATCATCAAAATGGATCTCGAAGGAATCGCCCCCAAACTAGAAGCCGAAATCGGCATCCCGATCGTGGTGGCGCGGGCCAATGGGCTGGACTATGCCTTTACCCAGGGTGAGGACACGGTGCTGGCGGCCATGGTGCAGCGCTGCCCCGACGCGACCCAACAAACCCAAGCCACCACGGACGATCGCAACGCCATTCAAAAACTCTTGAACTTTGGCAAAAAGAAAGACGAAATCCAAACCGACGAAGCCGGTTATGTGGATCATCCGCCGCTTGTGTTGTTTGGTTCCGTGCCCGATCCCGTGGTCACACAACTGACCTTAGAATTAAAGAAGCAAGGCATTAAATTAGCCGGTTGGTTGCCCGCCAAACGCTATACGGAACTACCGGCGATCGCCGAAGGCTACTATGCCTGTGGGGTGAATCCGTTCCTGTCGCGCACGGCCACGGCCTTCATGCGGCGGCGCAAGTGCAAATTGATCGGCGCACCGTTCCCGATCGGCCCCGATGGCACGCGCGCTTGGATCGAAAAAATCTGCTCGGTTTTGGGTGTCGAACCCAAGGGCTTAGACGAACGGGAAGCCCAAATTTGGGAGAGCGTCGAAGACTACGTGCAACTGATTCGCGGCAAGTCCATTTTCTTCATGGGTGACAATTTGCTAGAAATTTCGATGGCGCGGTTTCTGATCCGTTGCGGAGCCACTGTCCCCGAAATTGGCATTCCCTACATGGACAAGCGCTATCAGGGTGCGGAGTTGGATTTGCTGGCCAAAACCTGTCAAGAAATGGGCGTAGAAACGCCGCGCATTGTGGAAAAGCCCGACAACTACAACCAAATTCAACGCATCTATGATCTGAAGCCGGATTTGGTGATTACGGGCATGGCCCATGCGAATCCTTTGGAAGCGCGCGGCATTAATACCAAGTGGTCTGTGGAATTCACCTTTGCCCAAATTCATGGCTTTGGCAGCACGCGGGACATTTTGGAATTAGTCACACGTCCCCTGCGCCGCAATGGAGCCTTGAAGGAGTTAGGTTGGGACAAGTTGGTGCGCGAAACTACCTCGGTTTAGATGCGGTTTTGGTTTAGATGTGGTGGGCGCGATGGGTTGGGTTTGGGCTGGCAAATTGGCAGTTTTGCAACAGTTCCCTGCGCTAATGGTTGCTCGATCGGGCTAGCGAGTTAGGATCGTAGCCCGGGCGATCGACCCTGGCCCGCCGAAGGAGCACTTTATGGACGACACAATGCAGTGGGTCAGCGCCGTTTCCACACAGCCTTCCCTGGAAGCGGCGATCGAGGACGTGAGCCAACGGGTGATGGCGGCCCTGGGCAGCCCGCCCGATTTGTTGCTGGTGTTTATTGCGTCGGCGTTTAGCAGTGAATATTCGCGGTTGATGCCGCTACTGCGCGATCGGCTGCCCGCCGCGGCCATGGTGGGCTGTGGCGGCAGTGGCATTGTGGGCAACTTGGATGCGGCCCATGTGGAAGAAATTGAGGACGATTCGGCCCTGTGCGTGATGGCGGCGCGCTTACCGGGGGTGAAGGTGCACACGTTTCACCTCGATCGGGAAGATTTGCCCGACCTGGACGGACCGCCCCAAACCTGGATTAAGGCGATCGGGGTGGAGCCAGAGGAGCAGCCCTGCTTTGTGGTGTTTGCTGATCCGGGCCTCGTGCAAATGAACGATTTGCTGCAAGGGCTGGACTACGCCTATCCCGGCTCGGTGACGGTGGGGGGGCTGGCTAGCAGCGACTCCCTGCGGGAAGCCAAGCAATTATTTGCGGATTTTCAGGCCTATCGATCGGGCGCGGTGGGCGTGGCCCTGAGTGGCAATGTGGCGATCGAACCGATCGTGGCCCAAGGGTGTCGGCCGATCGGGCAGCCCTTTTGGGTGATGGAATGCGAACGCAATATTGTGATGCAAGTGGCGATGCAGGCGGACTCGGACACGATCGCCGACCAGGGCAAGGCCCAACCGCCCCTCAAGGCCCTGCGCCAAATCATTGACCAGCTCAACGAAAAGGATCGCGAGCTGGCGCAATACTCGCTGTTTGTCGGGTTGGCGCGCGATGCCTTTCGCCAAACCCTGGAGCCGGGAGATTTTTTGATTCGCAACCTGCTGGGCGTAGACCCCAACGGCGGGGCGATCGCGATCGGCGATCGCATCCGGCGCGGCCAACGGATCCAATTCCACCTGCGCGATGCGGCCACCTCCGCCGAAGACCTGCAAGCGGTGCTGGAACGCTATTTGCGCGATCGCCCGGAGGAGCAACCCACGGCGATCGGGGCGCTGATGTTTGCCTGTGTCGGTCGCGGCCAGGGGCTATACAACAAAGCCAACTTTGATTCGCGCCTGCTGCGGCGATATCTGGGCGCACTCCCGATCGCCGGCTTCTTCTGCAACGGCGAAATCGGCCCCGTCGGCGGCAGCACCTTCATCCACGGCTACACCTCGGTGTTCGCCCTCTTCCGCCCCGCCAACCGATCCTAAGAGGACGTCAGTTCTCTATCGTTCCCACGTTCAACGTGGTGACGCATTCCTAGACGCTCTGCGTCGTACCCCCGCGCCTGATTGGATGACGCAGAGCGCCGAACGGGGCGTTCCCACGCAGAGCATGGGGACGATGAAGAGGCTATCTTTTTCTATCGTTCCCACGTTCAACGTGGTGACGCATTCCTAGACGCTCTGCGTCGTACCCCCGCGCCTGATCGGATGACGCAGAGCGCCGAACGGGGCGTTCCTACACAAAGCATGGGAACGATGAGTGGGGACGATGAATTCAGTTGGCGATCGCCCGTCGTGCGGCTGAAGTCTTTTGGGAAGTTGGCACAAGTTGTCCCAAATCTGCCCTTACATTTGGAAAGAAATACCCCCACCCTCCGATCGCCCCGTGACTTCGCAAATCCCCGACTCCTGGCAACAACCGATCGATCGGCTGCGCACCCTCACGCACCAAAATCGCCAGCCCCATTGGCACATTTGGGAAGGGGAACAGCGGCTGGACTGGGCCCTCGATGCCGATCGCTGGGCGCGCTGGCCCCGGGCGGCGGTGAATGACAAGGGTCATGTGGCCTTTGCGGCCGGGCGATCAACCCTGTGGCTGGCCCAGCGAATCGTTGTGCCCGAGTCGTTGGCGGAACCCTACTCGATCGCCGGGTTGAATCTGCGGCTGGCCCTCGGCTGGTGGGCGGAATTTGCGGAAATTTATCTCAATGGGCAGTTTGTGCAGGCGGGCGATCTGTTCGATCCCGCTTGTCGGCGGCTGTTGAGCGCGGCGGCCCGGCCCGGCGAGACCTTTGAGCTGGTGGTGCGGTTGGTGTCGCCGGGGCACGATCGCGGGGCGCTGGTGAAGGCAGATTTGATTGTTGAGACGGCGGAATTGGGCGATCGGCTCGATCCCGGCACGCTGGCCGATGAGCTGTCGGTGGTGGCGCTGTTTGCGACGCTGGAGAGCGCCGATCGCCCGCCCATTGCGGCCCTGGATCAGGCGATCGCCCAGGTGGCTTGGGAGGCCTTGCCCGATCGCCCGGCCTTTGAGCGATCGTTGCAGCAAGCCCGCGAGATTTTGATCGCCGCCGGTTGGTCGGACTGGATCAAACAACGGCAAATTCACGCCGTCGGTCATGCCCATTTAGATATGGCGTGGCTCTGGCCGGTGGCGGACACCTGGGACGCGGCCGATCGCACCTTCACGTCTGTCTTGCAGCTCCAAACGGAGTTCCCCGAGCTGACCTTCACCCATTCCAGCCCGGCGCTGTTTGAGTGGCTAGCCGAGCAGCGGCCGGCATTATTTGAGCAAGTGCGCGATCGGGCGGCGGAGGGGCGCTGGGAACTGGCGGCGGGCCTCTGGATCGAGCCGGAGCTGAACTGCATCAGCGGCGAGTCGATCGCCCGCCAAATCCTTTACGGTCAGCGGTTTGCCCTCAACCAAACGGGCCAATGGGTGGACGGACAACCGGCGCGGATCGCGTGGCTGCCGGACACCTTTGGCTTTTGTTGGCAGTTGCCCCAACTGCTGCGGCTGGGCGGCATTGACATTTTCGCCACCCAAAAATTGCGCTGGAACGACACCACCCCGTTTCCCCACGAGGCGATCGCCTGGGAAAGCCCCGACGGTTCCCAGGTGCTGGGCTGGATGTTGCCGCCGATCGGGACGGATGCCAACCCCCTGCCGATCGCCCGCTATGCCGTGGATTGGGAGCGATCGACCGGCGAAACCACCAGCCTCTGGTTGCCGGGTCTGGGCGATCGGGGCGGCGGCCCCACCCGGGAAATGCTGGAGCAGTGGCAGCGCTGGGCCGAGTCCCCGCTGTTTCCGCGCTTGGGCTTTGGACGGGTGACGGACTTGGGTGATCGGCTGGTGGCCGTGCAATCCTGGCCCCGCTGGCGCGATGAACTCTATTTGGAATTCCACCGGGGCTGCTACACCACGCATTTGGATCAAAAGCTGGCCAACCGCCGCTGCGAAACCCTGCTCTACGAGGCGGAGTTATGGTCGTCCCTGGCGGAAATGGCGGGCTTAGTCGAGGGCGATCCAGCGGATCAAACGGCAGAAACCCTCGATCGCGCCTGGAAACGGGTGATGTTTAACCAATTCCACGATATTTTGCCCGGTACGTCGATCCGGGAGGTCTACGACACCACCGATCGCGACTGGCAGGCGGCGGAAACTGAAGCGACGGCGGTGCGCGATCGGGCGTTTGAGCAATGGCTGGGGGCGATCGAGCTGCCGGAACCACCCCAACCCGACGCGATCGCCGTGGGCATTTTCAACAGTCTGAATTGGGATCGATCGGGCGTGGTGGAACTCATGCCGCCCCCGGGCCAATGGGAAGCCGTTAGCCTAGATGGCCAACCGTTGCTCTGCCAGCGATCGGGCGAACGGGGCGATCGGCTGCTGGTGCAAATTCCCGACTGTCCCGGTGTGGGCTATGAGGTGATTTGGCTTTTACCCGACGCGGAACCGACGATCATCGATCGCCACCTGCTGCCGCCGGAGCCGCCGATTTTGCAGAATCCCTGGCTGCGCGCCACGATCGACCCGCGCACGGGCGACCTCAGCAGCCTGTTCGACATTGCCCAAAACTGCGAAATCTTGTCCGGCCCCGGCAACCAACTGCAAGCCTTCCAGGACAAGGGGCAATATTGGGACGCGTGGAACATTGACCCCACCTACGAAAGCCACCCTTTGCCCCCGGCGACGCTGTTGGATTGGCAGTGGCAGGAATTGGGCCCCGTGCGGCAGGTGCTGCGGGTGCGGCGACAGGTGGGCCGATCGGTGCTGACCCAGGACTACGTGCTGGAAGGGCGATCGCCCCTGTTGCAAATCCAGACGATCGCCCATTGGCAAGAAACCCACGTGTTGCTGAAGGCGGCCTTTCCCCTGGCCGATGAGCCGGATTTGGCCACCTACGAAATTCCCTGCGGCGCGATCGTCCGGCCCACGCGCCCCCAAACGGCGACGGAGCAGGCGAAATGGGAAGTGCCGGCCCTGCGCTGGGCCGACTTGGCGGCCCGGTTGATTGCGGAGCCGGGATCCGTATCGGGATCGATATCGGGATCCATGCCAGGATCCATCGACCCGGCCAGCCCGATCGACCCCACCCCCACGGAGGTGGCCGCCTGGGGAGTCAGCATTCTGACCACCGGCCCCCACGGCTTTGACGCACGGCCGGGTCAGTTGCGCCTCAGTTTGTTGCGATCGCCCCGCTGGCCCGACCCCGCCAGCGATCGCGGCCAGTACTGCTTTACCTATGCCATCTACCCGCACCTGGGGGGCTGGCAAGGGGCCCAAACGGTGCAGCGGGCCGCCGAGCTGCAATCGCCCCTACAAGCGCGGCTCTTGACCCCGCCCGCGATCGCCGCCAGCCAACCCCAACCGGCCCGATCGACCCTGCTCCAGTTGGCGTGCGACAGTGCCCAGCTCATGGCCCTGACCCGCCACCCCCAGCAGGCCGATCGCTGGCTGGTGCGCAGCTATGAAAGCGCCGGCCGATCGGGCCCCCTCCAAGTCATCAGTGACTTGCCGATCAAAGGCGGCGATCGGGTCGATTTGCTCGGCCAACCCCTCGCGGCCGCCCAACAAACGAAGGCGATCGAGCCTTGGCAAATTGCTTGCCTCGAACTCGATCGCCTCATTTAGTCGCTCCCGATTGAACTCATTGACCCCTCAGGGCCAACGCAACTCAGGTCTCTTGCTCACCGTCTGGGGCAGCCGTGCGCGGCCGTGGCTTGGGAGCCTTGCCCTCGGGGCTGCGCTGGGGCCGTGGGGTGGGCGGTCGATCGCCCGGTGGCCGATCGCCCCCGGGCCGCTCCCCGCGATTAAACCGGCGCGCACCGCCACCGCCACCGCGTTTTTTGTCAAAGGGCGGCTTGCGCGGTTTTTTGGGCGGCAACCGTTTAATGGACGTGCCCTGGATGATCGTCAGCACATCGCCCTCGCGCTTGACTTGCACATCCCAGAAATAGCCCACGGCTCGATCGCCCAAAACCCCCTTCAGGTGGATCTTAAACGCCTTAGCCTTGTCATCCGGGCGGCGCGGCGCTTGCTGAATCCGCATCGTCACCGCTTCCTGATCGACCCGCTGGAACATCACCTCGCCGCGAATCGAGAAAAATTCCTCATCCACCTCCGCCGGTTCCAACACCGGTTCCTCGGAGCCTTCCGGCGGCGTGCGGTGCAAGGTTTCGGGTTCCCAAACCCCCACCACTTGCAAATGCAAATGATCCTCGCGAGTTCGGGGATAGACCACCCACAGGTGTTCTTTTTCGAGGTCAATATGGTTTTTGACCAAGCTCATCACCCGACCCAACAGCACCGAGTCAATTTGAATGTCGTTTTCAACGAGCAACATTCCCTTGGTCAGGCGTTCTTCGGACGGCAAATAGCGACCCCGCACCAGCCCGATCGCCCGATATTGCATCGGATCGCTCGGCGGCGGAATCGGGTGCATTCGCAAACCCAGGGCGATCGCCGGATCCACCTCGGCCTCATCGGTCTGGAGATCAGCGGCAGCGGCTGGCTCAACCACCGGCTCAACCACCGGCGTAACGACCGGTGCAACCACCACCGCCGAAGCGAGTGGATCCCGGCGCACGGGCTTCGATACGCTAATAATCTTCGCAGACTCTTTGCGAGGCAGTTCCTCAGGGTGAGCAGCAGGCGGGTTGGGACGGGGCGGCGGCGGATTGGGCCGCTTGGGCCCGTCATTGGGGGTGGGTGACTCGGCCGCAGGCGGCTCAGACGGGGGACACATAAGACCTCCTTGCAAGGGACGGAGACAGGAGCGAAGGAATCACACCGATGGCTCATCATCGCTCAGGGGTGGCCAGCCCCGGGCGATCGCCTCAATAGTCATTGAAGAGCATCGGGGGCGGGTCATCGGCGCAATCCAATAAAACCAGGGTTTCAGATCATCAGGGTGCAGGCTCACGGAAACGCACACCCCCGATCGCTACCGTCGGAACGGTTGGGCGATCGATCTTGACTAGTCGAGCGGCCAGGAACTCGACGGCCCCAGGGCAACGGCCTTGGGAGCCAGTTTCCCCAAGCCCAACGGGCCGGGGCTGTCAATCTGCCTATTCTACTGAATGCATGGATAGCCCAAGAGAGTCCGCAGAGTTTTCTGGATTTTTGGTCAAAGCGGTCTATTGGTAAGGATTAGGGCGGCTTCGTGGAAAGAATCGATCCCACAAGCGACCGGAATTCAGGTTAAATGACATCGCATGGGTGGATTTCTGGGCAACGTTGAGGAGCGATCGCCCCAGGCGCAAAACCCGGATGGCTGGCCCGGCGATCAGGTCTGGGGCAAGATCTGGGGCCCGATCCAGGGCGATCGCCCCGAGGAGCCGGGCCACCGCAACGAGCGACATGATTTGAGGCGACTCCGCGAGGGACAAACTGTGACGAACCAAAAGCAAAACCGTTGGCTCACGAGCGCCGTGCTGATCTTGGCGCTGCTGGCCTTTTTAGGGCTGTCGGTATTGCCCCTGTTGGGTGGACTGCGCCAAGCTCCCAATTCTGCAGCCAGTCCGGGCGGGAGTCCAGCGGGGTCTGAGCGCGATCGCCTGGCTTCGGAAGCTAAGGGCTATGAGTTGGTTCTGCAACGGGAGCCGGATAACCAAACGGCGCTGCGGGGCCTGTTGGAGGCGCGCCTGAAGATGGGCGATCGCAAGGGGGCGATCGTTCCCCTGGCCAAGCTGGCCGAGCTGAACCCCGAGGAGCCGGACTACAGCATTTTGTTAGCCCAGGCCCAAAAGGAAGCGGGCGATCTGGAAGCCTCGGCGGCCACCTACCGCAAGCTGATCGATCGCCAACCGAATAATTTGAAGGCGCTCCAGGGTCTGGCCACGCTGTTGGTGGATCAACAACGACCCCAGGCCGCCGTGGGCCTGGTGCAAGAGTCGCTCGATCGGGCGATCGCCGCCAACAAGGAAAAACCCAACAGCGCCGATGTGGTATCGGTTCGGCTGCTGTTGGGCGATGTCTACGTCAAGCTAGAGCGCTATGACGATGCGATCGCCGCCTTTGACAAGGCCCTCGAAGGCAACCCCAAGGATTTCCGCCCGGTCTTGGCCAAGGCGCTGGTGTTACGCAACCAGGGCAAAACCCAGCAAGCGGAAGAACTCTTTGCCACCGCCGCCGGGTTAGCGCCCGATCGGTTTAAGGATCAAATTCGCAAACTGGCCGCCACGGAACCCAGCCCCGAAGCAGCACCGGCTGCCCCTAGCCCCAGTCCCAGTCCTGCGCCCGCACAACCCTAGCCCATCCGAGCGATCGCCAGAGCCAGCCCACCGGGACGATCTTGACCCTTGCGCCTAGGGCTGGTCATCCGTTCGATCGCGTTCTTCGATCGCGTTCTTTGATCGCAGTATTTTGAGCGCGGTAGAGGTTGGGTCGGCCACCCCTCTACCCGGGCGATCGCGGAAACCCTATTCGGCGGGGATCAATACCACGTTGCCTCCGCCTACGCGCCACCGGGGCCATCCAAATCGGCAAAATCCATCTTGCCGTGGACATGGTTATGGCGTGAGGGCACATCGTCATCCCCTTCCATAATCCCGTTGACGGTTTCCGTCAGGGCCTTGGGATCCATGAAGATGACTTTGGAGTTGGGACTTTCACTAATTTTCTGGCTGGCATCCACATAGCGCTGGGCCACCAGGAATTTCACCATCTGCTCCAGCACGCCCTTGTTTTGGGGACGGTCTTGCATGGCGGCGGAAATGAGCTGCACCGCTTGCACAATGCCCTCGGCTTCGGACACGGCGGCCCGCTTGCGACCTTCGGCTTCAGCGATCGCCGCATCCCGCTTTCCTTCGGCTTCTTCGACGACGGCTTGGCGGTCTCGCTCCGCAATCCGCGTACGTTCCATGGCCCGATCGATTTCTTCCGGGCGCTTGACGTTTTGAATTGCCATCCGCAGCACCTTGATGCCCCATTCGGTGGTCACGGTATCCAACCGCCCCAGCAGATGTTGATTCAATTCCTCAATTTTGGAGAAGGTTTCTTCTAGCTCAATTTGCCCAAAGCGCGCCCGCAGTTCCGTCAAAACAAGATTCTTGAGCGAATCATCCAGGTTATCGACGTTATAGTAGGCCGCTCTCAGGTCGGTAATTCGCCAGGAAACCACGGCATCAACCTCGATCGCCAAGCCATCTTTGGTAATGACCTGCTGGGGTTCGATATCTAAATCGCGTTCCCGCATGGTTTCGACAATGAGCGAATCCACAAACGGAATGACGAAGTTAAGCCCCGGATCTAGCGTGCGTTGATAGCGACCTAACCGCTCGACCAACGCTTTGTTTCCCTGTTCAATCACGCGGGCCGAGCTGGCAAAGTAGCCCATTCCCACCGCGAGAGAAACGAGTAGCCCCAACACTGCATCCACTTTTGTTCACTCCATGCTAGGTGCGACAGTTGGCCGGCGGCGCAGCCAATGTCTACATTTGGTCTTGCCCCTTTGGTTGTGCCACTCTTGGGAGCATTTGACAAGCGGCCATTGCCCCTGCGTTCCCGGACGGTGACAGCGATCGCGGATCCCGAAGCGCAGTTGGAGAGATTCTAGGGGGTACGATCGCCCAGGGCCAAGTCCTCTAGGACTGGATTCATCACCGGCCAGTGGGCCATGTCCGCCCCCTCGGCTCGCAGGCGATCAAGGGTTTCCACAAAATCACGAATGCCCTGAAATTTCTGATAGACCGATGCAAACCGCACGTAGGCCACCTCGCTGAGCAAGCGCAAGCGATCCAGCACCAGTTCGCCTAGCTCATTCGTTTTCACCTCGCGGATCGATCGCTGCTGCACCTCAGCCTCAATTTCATCGACGATCGATTCTAATTGTTCAATGCCAATGCCCGTCTTTTCGCAGGCTCGGATTAGCCCGCGCAAGACCTTAGAGCGATCAAACGATTCCCGTCGCCCGTCTCGCTTCACCACCGTAATCGGGACAAACTCAACCCGTTCATAGGTCGTAAAGCGCCGCTGGCAAGCCAAACACTCGCGTCGCCGCCGAATGCTTTGTCCGCTTTCTGCTGCCCGCGACTCAAGCACCCGACTATCCGTGTGATGGCAGAACGGACACCGCACAAGCGTCACCCCTCATAACAGAACCCGAGTGACAAACCGCTCGATCGAGTTGCCCCACAGACCCTCCATCCCCACGATTCATCACTCGAGTTGAACAGCGATCCCGATCGATCGAGCCACCCATCGACCATTCCCAAACGGCCGACCGGGCGATCGAACCCGCGATCCAAGCATCCGCGCAGACAAACTTTGCCTACTTACCAATCCGAGGCGGTTCGCGGAAAGCAATTGCAAAAAACAACGTTCCGATCGCCAACGCCAAAATCAAAATGTAGGCAACGCTTTCCATCGTTTATTTCCTAACAACTTTTCCCCAGTCTATCAAGCAAGCGTCGAAAACGTTCAGTTTCCAAACCCCAGCCAAACGGGATTTACAACCCGCAACAATCCCAAAAATGCGGCGATCGCCCATTCCCCAGCCGCCCACCCCCAGCACAACCAACCCGAGCGACGCAACCGTCCCAAAAACCATCCCAAAAATTATCCCAAAAACCATGAAGAGGGCCTGGGAAACCCCAGACCCTCCTCCGAATCAATGCTCAGGACTGTTCAAACCAGAACACCACCCAAAGCCGATGACGATCGATTAGGCTTCCTTACGAGTCGTCACATCACCCAGCTTTTGGAACGCACCAAACTCGATTTGTTCGCCCAGGTCAGCTTCAATCCCAGCAAACACGTCGCGGAACAACGTCCGAGCACCGTGCCAGATGTGACCAAAGAAGAACAACAGCGCAAACGACGCATGGGCGAAGGTGAACCAACCGCGAGGGCTAGTCCGGAACACACCATCCGCTTCCGTCGTATCGAATTCAAACGGTTCACCCAACTGCGAACGACGCGCCAAACGCTTCACATCCGCCGGGTTGGTAAAGGTTTGGCCATTCAGCGCACCGCCGTAGACCGTCGCCTTCACACCGCTTTGCTCAACACTCAACTTCGATTCAGCACGACGGAACGGAATGTCCGCACGCACCACACCATCCGCGTCGGTCATCACCACCGGGAAGGTTTCAAAGAAGTTGGGCAAGCGACGCACATTCAGCTCGCGACCCTCAGCATCGGTAAACACCGCGTGACCCAGCCACTTCGTCGCCGTGCCATCGCCGCTGTTCATCTTGCCTACGCGGAACAGACCGCCCTTCGCGGGGCTGTTGCCCACGTAGTCGTAGAACGCCAGTTTTTCAGGAATCGCCGACCAAGCATCTGCCTGGCTCTTGCCAGCGGCCAAGTCCGTTTGCACACGGCGCTGAATTTCCTGTTGGAAATAGCCGCTATCCCACTGGTAACGGGTCGGGCCAAACAGTTCGATCGGGGTGGTCGCGTTGCCATACCACATCGTCCCCGCCACCACAAACGCCGTGAAGAACACCGCCGCAATACTGCTGGACAGTACCGTTTCGATATTCCCCATCCGCAGGGCCTTGTACAGGCGCTCCGGCGGCCGCACGCTCAGGTGGAACAGACCGGCAATGATCCCCACAATCCCGGCAGCAATGTGGTGAGCCACAATCCCGCCCGGGTTAAAGGGGTTAAAGCCATCGGGGCCCCAGGATGGCGCAACGGGCTGCACGTGGCCCGTCAAGCCGTAGGGATCCGATACCCACATCCCCGGCCCAAACAGACCCGTGAGGTGGAAGGCACCAAAGCCAAAGCAGAGTAAGCCAGACAAGAACAGGTGAATGCCGAACATCTTCGGCAAGTCGAGGGCGGGTTCGCCCGTGCGGGGATCGGTGAACAGTTCCAAATCCCAGAACACCCAGTGCCAAACGGCAGCTAGGAACAACAAACCAGACAGGACGATGTGGGCAGTAGCCACACCTTCAAAGCTCCAGAAACCAACATCGGTGGCAGTTTCACCGGTGATGCTCCAGCCGCCCCACGATTGGGTGACACCCAAACGCGCCATAAAGGGCAACACGAACATGCCTTGCCGCCACATGGGGTTCAGGACGGCATCGCTCGGGTCGAAGTTGGACAGTTCAAACAGCGTCATGGAACCGGCCCAACCGGCCACGAGCGCTGTATGCATTAGGTGGACGGCAATCAGTCGGCCTGGGTCATTCAGGACGACTGTATGCACTCGATACCAGGGTAGTCCCATTGACTACGGCCTCCTCAATCGTTGGTGATACAGCAGTGCAGTAAATCGATCGCCTGTTATTAGGAGTCGCGATGCAGTTTCTCGAAAGAATCCGTTAAGGCAGTTATCTAAAAAAGTGTATAGAGTCCACATACCGATCGCAAGCAAGCCGTGCGGCTGATCGCCTTGAAATTGCGCCAAGATTCCGCTAGCCACCGCTGGCCACCGATGGCCAGCCCGCTGACGGGCCGATCGGCGGCGGTGAAATCGGGGGCTAAAACTGACCGGCATTTTGGGTCTGAAAGCGGGCTTGGGCAATGCTCAGGCGTTCGATCACTTGGTCGGCGCTAATCAATCGAGTGAGCAGCACTTGCCCGATCGGCTGGCCGACTCCGGGGGCAGAACTCTCGAGGGTGGGGGTGCTATCCCGTTTGACTTCGATCGTCACAATGCTCGACTCCACGCGGTAGAGCCACAGAATTTCCTCCTGCTGGACGATCGAAATGTGCGTGCGCTCGATGCGGGGAGCACGTCGCCAAGCAATGTCACTCCAGGGGCCGTCGGTGCTCCACACGCGACCGACGCTCCACCCATCGGAGAGGAAGAAGTATTTCCAAAATTCGGGACTATTCATGGGGTTCCCAAGGGGGCGATCGCAATTCAGCGCTCAACTTATCACCAATTCACGGTGGGGTGTTGGAGCGGTCAGGAGATAAAACCGTCGAACCACAAGCATTTGGAATAATTACGAGGTCAATGGGTTCGATGCGATCGCCCAAGTCGGCCTGCCGCACCCAAAACACGGATCCCGATGTCAGGATCGGTGAGGGCGGACTATCGAGGGTACAGATTTTGAGCTGCACCCAGGTACTGGCGATGGGGTGAGGGCTGGTGGGCGAGTGGGGCGAGGATGCAGCGGGGGCGGGGAGCGCCGGGATCGTCGCTGGACGGGGACTCGGACTGCCAGGACTGCTAGGGGAGATCGGGGCGATCGAAGGCGCACTTTGCAGAACCTGCACGATGCTATTGGGCGGCAACCAGGCGATCGGGGTGCGGCGATCGGGGCGATCGTAGAGGCCGAGGGCGGCGGACTGGGGTTTGATGCGACGGATCGCGCCGACGGCCACCGCTCCAGGGCTGGCGCTGGGACTGGCGGGGGGCAACGGACTGGGCGAGGCGGTCGATCGGGGCTTGTTGGCATCGATTAGTTGACGCACCAAGGGCACAACCACCAGCGAGAGCAATCCACCACCCAAAATCAGCACCGCGATCGTCCCCATCCACCGGGCAATCCAGGGCGATCGACTGGCCGATCGACGGCGACGCGGTTCCGGGGGCGCTGGCATGGCCACGGGGGTGGCCAACTGGGTGCTGACGGGGGCCGGGTCGATCGGGGCAACGGGACTGGAATCCCCCCCACCGATTGAACCGACTGACCCCATGGAACCGATTACCCCCATTGCCCCCACGGAAGCGAGGGCCGGCGCAGCAACGATCGGCTGCGTTGGCAGCACTTGGCGAGTGGCCCCAATTTGCATCAGCCCCACGGTGGCGTTGTCGTGACCGTTGTGCCGGTTGGCCAGGGCAATCACCTGGGCCACCGTCGCCGGGGGATCGGTGGAGTTCCAGGCGGGCTGAAACAGGTCAAGCCATTCCCGCTCAATCAGGTCAAAATCGCTAACCCCATCGGAACAGAGGACGATCGCGCAGTCCTCGTCCAACAGGATTTGCCGCACCGTTGGGTGTAACTGGTCGGAATTGCCCATGCCCAAGGCCTGCACCAATGCCCCCGTCGTCCCAATTTGCAGCAAATCGTGATAAAACCCCAGGCCCAGGCGCGTTTCCCGCGTGGCCAAGTCGTCATCGAGGGTCAGGGGATAGCACCCGCTCGTGGTGATTTGATAGGCGCGGCTGTCGCCCACATGGGCAATGTACAGGAAGCGATCGATCACGAGGGCCAAGACCACCGTAGTGCCCATTCGCTGGCGTTCCGATCGGCCTTCATTCATATTGCGCTGGGAAATTGCCGTGTTCGCGGCCCCGATCGCCCCCCGCAAGGTGGCCGTGACCTGGGCGGCGGTGGGCGGCTGCAAGGCGGCGGCCTGCACAAAGGGCACAAGCTGGGAGGTCAACACCTCGATCGCCAGTTGCGAAGCCACATCGCCGCCCTCGTGGCCCCCCAACCCGTCGCAAACGATCGCGAGGCCATACCGTTGACCGGTACATTTGCCCGGGCTGGCGGGGTAGCAGGCATCCTCATTGCGCGATCGACTCGGCCCCGAATCGCTCAGGGTGGCCACCGCCAACTCCACGGGCAAATCCTGCACAGTCACCTGAACCATGAGCTGTTCGATCGCCGCCACCAGCGTTGCCGCATCGAATGCACCGAGGGCTAAGTTTTTGAATAGCGGCGACACCGCCGGTTCAATCGCCGGGTGCGGCACCAGCCGTTGCACCCACCAGCGCCCCAACTCCGCCACACTGGGCGATCGCCCCGCATTATCCTTGAGCGACAGCAGCCGCACCCAACCGCCGCCCACCCGCAGCCGATCGGGATCCAGCAGGGTCGCCGCCACACCCATTTCTTGCAATGGCTCCCACAGGCGCGCCATTTGCCACAGCCAGTTCAGTTGGCGCAGGGGCGACTGCATCGGCCATTGGTCGAGCAATTTGGGCAGCAGGGAGCCATCGGGGGCGATCGGCGCACCCTCCAGCAACAAAATCGGATCACGGCCCACGCTGGCGTGTTTTGCCATCCCGTAAATTTGCGGCACGTGGGGGCGATGCTCAAACAAGCGCAAATAGCTGAGATGCTGGCGGGTCACTTCCGCCGGCGCGTCGGGCGGTTTCGCCGGCCGCCCATCCAGAAACCGCCGATCGCCCAGATAAAAATAGCGACTGGCCACCCAAGTCCCGGGGGCCAGCGCCTGCAAGCTGGGGCCAATTCCATACAAATACAACCGCAACAGGGGCGCACCACAAGCGGCACACGATCGAGCCGAAGCCGGATTCCCGTGACCGCAGTTGCTATTGCTGCATTCGATCGACCCGATCGGCACTGTCATGGCTCCAACCCTAGCGTGCGGTTAGGGGCGCAAACTCCGTCAACACACCATACATCGCCCAAATCGCCATCGGTCGCAGGTAGGTGCTCGCCCGAAAGGTGTTTTGCGCCGTAATCGCTTCCGGTGTGCGGAACTGCAATCCACCGCTATAGATTTGCTCGATCACCGCAGCGGTAATCTCCATCGCCTGGGCCTCATAGCCCATCTGCAACCAAAAGGCCGCCAACCCAAAGTTAATCCCCGTCCAGACTTCCAGCGGGTGGGTGGCTTTCGGATTCTCGGGTGCGCCGTCGGGCAACACGCCGTTGGCCACCCCCAGGCTGGGTGCATCGGCGGGAATCTCCCAACCGAGATCCCGCGCCCGATCGCCCTTGCAAAACGCGTTGAACTTCACGAAACAGGCTTCGTAGACGGTTTCGATCGCCGATCGCGCCGCCGCCGGATCCACCACGTCCGGCAGCCCCAACAGGCGGGCATAGAACTGGCCACAGAGCTGGTCGGCCATCACCACCTGGGAGCCACTGCCCGTGTCCAGCCGGTACGATCGCCCGTTCCACAAGGCCGAGTGATAGACCGATCGGGCCTGGGCTAACCAGCCTTGATAGGTCGTCAGGGCCTCTTCGATCGCCGATTGATCGAGGGTTGAGCGAGCCGCCTCCGACTCGTAGGGCAAGGCGGTCAAATCCGCCGCCAGCAGCACCCGACCGATCGCGATCGCCGCTTCCAACGCCGCAATCCACAGGCCACCGCAATAGGCACTCACGCCCACCAGCCGCCAATCATCAAAGGTTTGGTCGGGCGCGCCGGAGTTTTCGGGAATGCCGTCGCCGTCCTCGTCAAAGGTTTTCAGGTAAACGAGCGATCGCTCCACCGCCTCCCAGCAATCCGCCAAAAACTGCACATCCGTTTGCCCCGTCAACAAATAGTCGCGGTAAACCTGCAACACAAAATCGCTGGGCAAATCCTTCCACAGGTTGCAATCTTGATAGCTGGTGTAGTTGGTCGCCTCCCAAGGATGTTCGTTCGGCGCGCCCAAATCGTGGGGCGTGGCATCGGCAATTTTGCGCACGGCCGCCGCCCGGTTGTAGCCAATAATCCGCGGAGTCGCATCGGCACTCGGAATCGCCCGCGCAAAGGCCCGCATCACGGATTTCTCCAGCTCCGGCCAGAGCAACAACAGGCCAAAGGAACCGTAGAGCCGCACGTCTAGACTTTCGTACCAGCGGTAATCGAGGCATTCGAGCACGGCGAATTGGCCCTTCGGGTCGCGCTCATCGGCGGCGCTCCAGAGCGTGCCGCCCGCCGTCAGGTCGTAGAGTTCGTTCAGCAGCCCCATCTTGAACCAGTCGGGCCAGTCGGCGCGATCGAGCACCGGTTGCTGCCAATGGACAATGCCCTCGCGCCACGCATCGTAGTGCTTCAGGGCCGTGCGGGCGATCGACCAGGCCGCCTGTCCATTGCGCCCAAAAAAGTCCGTATAGCGGCGGTAGTAGTTCACGCCGGGTCGAAATTCCGTCGTCGGGAAGTCCCAGGCCAAAATAAACGGGATTTTGCGGGTTTTGCCCGGTCGGATCGTGAAGCGCACCGCGATCGCCGCGCCGATCCGTTCACCGGCCTTGGCCGGGCGATCGTCGTTTTCATCGGATAGTTCACCCGATCGGGCAAAGTCGTTCCACAGATCCGAGCCATCACCCGCCGGATTCCAGCGCGTGTGGTGAAACACTTCCACCGCCGGGTTTTGCACCGTCATCAGCGCCCACTGGCCCATCCCTTCGGCCACGGGGCGATCGCCCGAGTCGATCAACCCTTCCAAATTCAGCAGGGTGCAGCCCACCCGCGAAAAATCCTCGATCCAGCGGTTAAAGTTGCCCTCACTGTCGCCCCAGCGCGGCTGGTACTCGTATTCGGGGCTACCGTCGTCGCGCACGGTGATTTCGGGACTTTTGAGCTGATTCGTAAACCAGCCAACGGTATTTTCCCAACTGAGCAAAATGCTGACCGTGATCGGGCGATCGGTCGGGTTGTGGGCCGTCCACTCAAACACCGCCACCGGGTAGCTGGTCTCTTGATAGTTGCCCGCCAAAATCGGCGAAAACTGCTCGCAGGTGAGGTGGGTTTGCAAGACGTTTTCGTAGGTGAACCAACTGCGGGGGTAGAGCGCCGAGTAAGTGCCGGTCGATCGCTCGGCCGTCGAAGCGGGATACCAAGCCCAATCGCTCAAACTGCCATCGATCGGCGCTTCCGTGGCCAGGGCGTAGGCCTGGGCTGCAGCGCCCTCGGGCTGCTCAAACACCGCAAACTGGCAACCGGGCAGGGTCTGAAAAACGTGCTCACCGCCATCGATGTGCCAAAAATTGAAGTCGCCGCGAGACGATCGGCCAATGCAACCCGCTCCAAACCCGCCCAGGGGTGCGCCATGCCAGGGGCCGTCGTCCAGGTTGCTGGCGTAGCGGACGGTGTAGGGTCGTTCCCAGCCCTGGCCGATCGGCCGGCTCCACGCGCAGGTGGGGATCGATCCGGCGATCGGGGTTGGGGTTGGGGCCGCAGTCGGGGCTGCGGCGTTGGGGGAATTGTTTGCGGGATTTGCCTGAACCATGCCCAGAATTTTACGGCCCTTTGTTCGATCGCGCCCAGTGCAGTCCACAACTCCCGAGCACAACCCGGTGTTGATCGCCGCTGGTCTCGGTTGAATTGAGCGTGGAGCCAGACCTATCTTGTGTCCTAGGGCGGTTCTCCAGTACAACGGGGGTGGGCCGATCGAACCTCGCGCGCAGCAATTGCCACCGGGGACGGCGCAGGACTTGCCGAAGGTTGATCAACAGGAATCTATCGACGTATGGAAAGTTGGGCCTATTTGCACTACGCCATGGCGATCGAGTCGCCGGAGTCGCCAGCGGGGGCCGGGCTGGGCCAGCCCTTGGGCGATCGAGCGTCGGGATCGCGGCTGTCTGGAACGGTCATGGCCGGGGCGATCGCCCTCGGGGTGTTGTCGGTTCCGGCCTTCAGTTCCGCGGCCCAGGCGTACAACAGCCTGCGGTTTGGCGATCGGGGGCTGGGGGTGCAAAACCTGCAACGGCTCCTGAGGGGTGCGGGTTTGGAAGTGGCGAACACAGCGGAGTTTGACAGCGCCACAGAACTCGCCCTGCGTAACTACCAACGGCGCACCGGCAAACTGACTCCCACCGGCGTGCTCGATCGCACCAGCACCATGATGCTGATGGCGGCCAATGGCGCACCCGCCCGCCAAATATCCGCGCCCTACCTGGTGCGCGGCGACCAGGGCCCCTCGGTACAAATTTTGCAATGGCGGCTGCGACAGGTCAGCGCCCTGAATCTGCCCCTGTTGGTGACGGGCACGTTTGACGAAGCCACCCGATCGGCCCTCGTCACCTTCCAGCTCCAGCGTGGTTTACCCCAAACGGGTGTGCTGGATTTGGAAACCCAGGCCAAGCTGGATGCGGAAACGGTGGAACCCCAAAGTTCTGGGCGACCGGGAAGCGGCTCGAACGATCGCCCCGGCAGTTGGCAACCGGTGGTGAACCAACCGCGGCCGATCGCCCCGATCGTTGTGCAGCCCCGCAATCGCCCGAGCACGGTCAATAACAGCGGTGGCTACGGAGCCTTGACCGCGCCGATTTACGTGGGCGAAACCAGCGATCGGGTGGCCACCCTCCAGGGCAAACTGCGCACCCTCGGCTTCCAAAAATCACGCACCAACACCGGCCACTTTGGCAACGTCACCCAAAAAGCCCTCGTCAGCTTCCAGCGATCGCGCCGTCTTCCCGGCAGTGGGTATGTGGACGACGCAACGGCCGCCGCCCTGGCCACCGTCCCCGTTTCGGGCCGGCGCGGGTCGCCCTACCTGCCGGTGAAATATCACCGTCGCCGTTGGGTTCGGCCCAGCACGCGGCCCACGGTACAGCCTGTTTATAATTCCTGTTACGTGCAGGTTTGCTGCGATCGCTCCGGCTATTGGCAGTAGTAAGCCCACTGAGCCGTTGATCACTCCTGCGACTTCTCCGGCTTGCCAGCGCCCGATCGCGCCCTCCCGATCGCCCTCTCCCAGTTCCCCTCCCTGTTTGGTTTCACTGCTATGGAAAGTTTTGGCTATCTCCACCTGGCCGCGGCCTACGAGTCCGATCCGCAGGGCGAATCGCCCCTGGCCCTGCAACCCCTTGAACTGATGGAGGCGATCGCCTGGGAGCGTCTGTCGTCCCAGGGATGGATGCGCTTTTTGTCGCTGCTGTTGACGGTCAGCGTGTTGGGCGCAGCGATCGGCCCCGCCGTGGCCACCGATCGCCAAACGACCACCCTCCGCAGCAGCAGCGGTGGCGGCGGAGTCGGGGCGGACTATCCGACCTTTGTGAATCCCGATCGCCCCAACACCAAACCCCTGCCGCCGATCACCGTTCGCCCTTGCCCCACCTTCAAAACCATTAGCAGCTACGTTTACCGCCCCGCCTATTTGCGGAACGGCGATCGCTTTGGCTATGGCGCGGGGGGGCCTTGCTATAGCTGCGTTGGGGGTCGGAACATCAACGCCAGCCGCGTCCAACAACGGCTGAAGGACTTGGGCTATTTCCACTTCCGCGTCACGGGCTACTACGGGCCGATTACGGAGGCCGCCGTCAAACGCTTCCAGCGCGATCGGGGCCTCGTGCCCGATGGGGTGGCCGGGCCGCGCACGAAGGCGGCGATGGGTTTGGGCTTTTAGGCGTTGATTCCCGTCGATTTTCCCGAACCAAGCTGAGTCCAAAGGGATTAGAACGGTAGTGGACTGCTTGAGGAGAGGGGCTATGACGGTGAAGGTGTCCGCAACGATCGGGTGGATGGTGATGATCGCGGCCGTGGGAGGGGCGATCGCCTCGGAGGCCCGACCGGTCGCCGCTCGTCCGATCGCCCCTTTGGTTCAGCTCGTGCCGACGGAGGCTCGTCCCATGACTCCTGCACCGCGTCCCGATCGCCCCGTGGGTGGTCTGTTTGCGCCCAATCCCGATGGCTCGCTCGATCGGTTTGTGCTCGACAAAACCGACGTGAACGCGCAAATCACCGGCAACCTGTCGCGGGTGACGGTGCAGCAAACCTTTACGAATCCGTTCGATCGACCCTTGGAAGCGGTCTATGTGTTTCCGCTGCCGGACTCCGCCGCCGTGGATGACATGGAGATTCGGATCGGCGATCGGGTGATTAAAGGCGATCTGAAAACCCGCGACGAAGCCAAGGAAATTTACGAGCGGGCCCGCCAGGAAGGACGCACGGCGGGACTCCTGGAGCAAGAACGGGACAATATTTTTAGCCAGTCGATCGCCAACATCAAACCCGGCGAATCGATTCAGGTGACGATTCGCTACACCGAGTCCCTGAAGTTTGCGGGCGGCAATTACGAGTTTGTGTTTCCGATGGTGGTGGGGCCGCGCTACATCCCCGGCAACCCGATCGGCCCCTCCGGCAACACCGACCAAGTGCCCGATGCCTCGCGGATTAACCCGCCCGTGCTGCCGCCGGGGATGCGATCGGGCAATGACATCAGCCTGCGATTGAATATCGATGCGGGCGTGCCGATCGACGACGTGCGATCGACCTCCCACAAGCTGGAATTTACCGGCAAGGGGCGCACCACCGCCGTGCAACTGGCTCCGGCGGACTCGATTCCCAACAAGGATTTCATCCTGCGCTATCGCGTGGCGGGCAAGGCGACCCAAGCCACGGTGCTGACCCAGGGGGACGATCGCGGCGGCTTTTTTGGGCTGTATCTGATTCCGGCGATCGACTATCCCAAACAGGCGATCGTCCCCAAGGATCTGGTGTTTTTGATGGACACCTCCGGCTCCCAACAGGGGCAACCCTTGGCCAAATCCAAGGAGTTGATGCGCCGGTTCATCAATGGTCTGAATCCCAACGACACCTTCACGATCATTGACTTTGCCAACGCCGCCACCCGCCTGTCCGATCGCCCCCTGGCCAACACGGCCGCCAACCGCCAACGGGCCTTGGGCTACATCGAAGCGCTCCAGGCTAATGGCGGCACGAACTTGCAAGCGGGCATTGATGAGGTGTTGCGGTTCCCGGCGGCCGGGGCCGGGCGACTCCGCAGCGTCGTGTTGATTACCGATGGCTACATTGGCAACGATCGCGAGGTGATCGCCAGCGTTCAGCGGAATTTGAAACCGGGCAACCGGCTGTTTAGTTTTGGGGTAGGCAGTTCCGTGAATCGGTTCCTGCTCGATCGGCTGGCGGAAGTGGGGCGCGGCACGATGCAGGTGGTGCGCCAGGACGAAGTGACCGATGGGCCGGTCGAGACGTTCTTTACGCAAATTGCTAATCCGGTGTTGACCAATGTGCGGGTGCGCTGGGAGGGGTCGGGAGCCGCGCCGGAAATTTACCCCGGCGCGGCTCCCGATTTGTTTAGCGCCCAGCCCTTGGTGTTGTTTGGCCGCAAGCCCGATCGCGCCGCCGGAACCTTGATCGTCACGGGCACGGCCGCCGGGAATAAGCCCTTTGAGCAGCGCTTTGCGATCGACTTTGCCCAGGGCGATCGGCCCGCGATCCCGCAACTCTGGGCCCGCCATCGGATCAAAGATTTGATGAACCAGCTCTACGGCAACGAGGTGAAGTCCCTGGTCGATCGGGTGATTGAAACCTCCCTGGCCTATCGGGTGTTGTCGCAATACACCGCCTTTGTGGCCGTTAGCGAAGAGGTGCGGGTGAATCCCGACGGCTCCAGCCAGCGCGTGACCGTGCCGGTGGAGCTGCCCGAAGGGACGAGCTATGAAGGATTCTTTGGGGCAAGCGACCAACAGGAATCGGCACGGGCGGTGGGTGCGCCGCTCCCGGGCAATGTCCCTCGATCGACCAGCGGCGGCCGCAGCGGTGTGGCCCCCAGTCCGATTCAGCCGATCGCCCCAACCTCGGGCCAAGGGGATGGCGACCTCAGCGCTCAACCCGCACCGAGTCGCACGGTTCAAGTGGTGAGTGCCACGGGCTTAGATGCGCGGGAGATCGGCGCGTTGACGAGCTATTTACAAACCGCCCTGCCCAAGAATGTGGCGGGTGAATTTGTGCTGACGCTGACGATCGAAAACGGATCTGTGATCGGCGTGGTGCTGGATGACGCGGCTTCCACGGCCTTGACTCCCGAGCAATGGACGCAACTGCGCCAAACTCTGCTGCGGTGGTCGGGTGCGCCCCAGGGCGTACGATCGATGCGTCTGCAATTCACAGCTCGTCACAGCGATTCCTGATCAGACAAGCCCTAGACTGAAAGCGAAAATCAGGATCTGAACCGACGTTTTAAGCTTGCGGGTTCGCACCGGCTTTGGAGCATCAGGGCGATCGCATTCATCGTTGGGTGTATTTGAATGTATCGGTTTTGATCGATGTTGATCGGTGTTGATTGGGTCGCTAATTAACAGGACAAAACTCCATCAGCGACCCAATTGCTCATCACTAATCAATGGGTGAGACTCAACAGAAAAACAACAATGCTGTTATTGATTTTTCATGTTGGCGCTAATCTCTACGCGATCGACAGCTCACACGTTGTGGAAGTGATTCCGCGTGTTTCCTATCGGGCTGTGCATCACGTTCCCGATTATGTCGTCGGGGTTTTTAACTATCGTGGTGCGATCGTGCCGGCGATCGATCTGTGTCAGATGATTCGCGGCACGCCTAGCCAAGAATATTTGAGTACTCGCGTCATGATGGTCAGCTATCCCTGCCCCGATGGCAAATTGCGCCATCTTGGTTTGATGGCCGAACGGGTGATCGAGACCCTGGATCGATCGGAGTCTGATTTCAAAGAAACGGGTGTTGGCACTAATGATGCTCGCTACCTAGGCGGAATTATTACGGACAAAAAGGGCATGATTCAGCAGTTTTTTTTGGATCGACTTTTTGCGGATATCCAACAAATTAACTTGCTCAACACGGGAGTATAAAAGAAACACCCATGGTTTTTGTTTTGCATGAAATTGCAACATTATTAAGTCGGCGGATTGGTCTGAATCCCAACACACTCGGGGAGCATAAGATTTCACGAGCGATCGATCGCCGTCGAGCCGCTCACCCGTTCACAGATCAATCAGCATATCTCCAGCATTTAAAAGCATCGCCCCAGGAATTTCATCAACTCGTTGAACAGCTTGTTGTGCCTGAAACGTGGTTTTTTCGCGATCGAAGACCCTTTGATTTTTTGGTAAATTTTGTGCGATCGGACTGGCTGGCGGAACCCAGAAAAGCCCCCCTGCGGATCCTCAGCGCGCCCTGCTCCAGCGGCGAAGAACCCTACTCGATTGCGATCGCGCTGCTCGAAGCGGGCCTGTCACCCGATCAGATCAGCATTGATGCGCGGGATATTAGTCACGCTGCCATTGGGAAGGCACGCTTAGCGATTTATGGTGACAATTCCTTTCGTGGCGGCGAGTGGATCGATCGCAGTCGCTATTTTCAACCGGTTGCCGATCGATTTGAAGTGCGTTCGATCGTGCGCAACCTAGTCAACTTTGAACAATGTAATTTACTCGCAATTTCACCCACAACCTCCATCAACTATGACATTATTTTTTGTCGCAATTTGTTGATTTATCTAGAGCCATTTGCTTGCGATCGACTCTTCAAACTATGGCATCGCCTACTGACTCCCCAGGGACTCTTATTGGTAGGAGCGGCGGAAACCAACAAGGTTCCCAGCAATCGCTTCTTGTTTTTACGTCAATCGTCGGCCTTTGCTTACCGAAAACTCCCTAAACCCCATTCGATTGCATCAGGCAATGCAGCCCCTCCGATCGGTTCATTGATTCCCAGTCGCCACTCACCAACCAACCCGATCGATCGCCCAATCAGCAAACCCATCACACCCATATTTCCCCAAGGGCAACTCATTACCGAGCACTCCGGTCATCACACAGCGATCGCCGAAAATCCCATTGCTGCCCCTCGGCCATCCGCCAATTCGGCAGTTTCCATGGGTATCGACCGATCGCCCGATCACGATTTGCAAACAGCTAAAGATCTCGCCGATGCGGGCTCGTTGGCGAAGGCGATCGATTACTGTAAATCCTATCTAGAACAACACCGTGCCAGCGCCGAAGCTCATACGCTCCTAGGAACGCTATATCAAGCCCTCAATCATGATGAGCAAGCAGAGCAGTGTTTTCAAAAAGCCCTTTATCTGCAACCCCAGCACTATGAAGCCTTAGTTCAGTTAGCCTTGCTGAAAGAATCCCATGGTGATGGAATTGGGGCAAAACGCCTCCAAGAACGCATTGCCAAACTCGCTCAGCGCCGTTAATGCCGTTAATCCAGTTGCCTGGCCCATTCGATCGGCGATCGAATACCAACCCCAACCACCAAGCCAGGTTCTTCAATTTAGCAAAATTGCCGAGGTCTTCGAGCATGGTTAATCACATTTTGAAAGACAAATCACTCCAAGGTCGAATCATGTCGGCCTTTTTATTAATGGGGGGATTGGTTTTACTCGTTGCCCTCATTGGTCTCATCTCCACCTTTAGCCTGGGAAGTAATATCGAAACCCTCGGAAATAATAGCATTCCGAGCGTGGTGGGTCTGTGGAAAATCAACGAAGGACAAACACAAATTGAATCGTCGGAAAGGCTGCTACTGCTTTCGGGTCTAAGTGCCAAAGAGCGCCAGATCGAAGCCGATCGAATGCAAAAAGCCTGGGAGCAAATCGATGAGGGATTCAAGCAATATGAAGTTACGCCTCGAACCCCAGAGGAAGATCGCAACTATCAGAAACTGCTAGACAATTGGAATAAGTGGAAAAACGATCATGATGATTTTATTAAACTAAATCAACAGTTTGAAGCCCTTGGCATTCTCAATCCCTATGCCAAACAACTTGGACTTCAAGGCCAGGAAAAAGGGAATCCTGCGGAACTGGCGGCGGCGCGCAAAGCCAGCGAACTATTGGATCAATTAGCGGAAAAAGCACGGTCTAGCCGATCGAGCTTTGAAGCCGCCACCGATTCCCTATTAGAAGCGATCAAAATCAATGAAACGGTTGCCAGCAATTCTACAAAGACAGCCCTGTCAGACGTAGCACAATCGCGAGTATGGTCGATTCTAGCGATTATTCTGGGGCCAGTGGCGGCTATCATTTTTGGGCAACAAATTAGCAAGACCTTAACGCGCCAAATTCAAAAATCAGTCATCCAAATTACGACTTCAGCCACCCAAATTGCAGCATCGGGCAAAGAGCTAGAAGCGACGGTTAACGAACAACTCGCTTCGACTAATGAAGTGACCGCTACAGCCCAGCAAATTGCCGGAACATCCCGCGGTTTGGTGAAGACCATGGAGCAGGTGGGCAGCATGGCGCAAGGCACGGCGGGATCGGCGAATCACTGCCAAGAAGAATTGGTCGCCATGGAAGGGGTGATGCGGCAATTGACGGAAGCAACCAGCTCCATTTCGTCCAAACTGGGTGTGATGAATAACAAGGCAGGGAATATCAATAATGTGGTCGTGACAATTACAAAAGTTGCGGATCAGACGAGTATTTTGTCGTTGAATGCGGCGATCGAAGCGGAAAAAGCTGGCGAATATGGAGCTGGATTTGCGGTGGTGGCGCGCGAAATTCGACGCTTGGCGAATCAAACGGCGGTTGCCACGTTGGAAATTGAGCAAATTGTGAAGGATATGCAAGCCGCCGTGACGGTTGGGGTGATGGAGATGGATAAGTTTAATAAATCCGTGACCGATAGTGTCGATCGGGTTAGCAAAATTAGCAATCAAATTGCGGGGGTGATCGAACAGGTTCAGAGCCTACCGCCTCAGTTTGAACGGGTTAGCTTGAGCATGGAAGAACAATCTGAAGGCGCACAACAAATTAGTGAGGCCATGGAGCAACTCAGTCAGGCTTCGGAGCAGACGGCTGATGCATTGCGTGAAACGAATAATGCACTTGATCAATTGGATGATGCTGCTAGGGGGTTGCAGTCCGTCATTGCTCAACGCTAGGGGTGGCCCAGGATGAGTGGCCGCCAATTGAGGTCAATCATGGGCTGAAGGCATGATTGATTGGGGGGTGCTTGGATAGTTTAAATGGGGGTTTCAGATGGGGGGTTGGAATCCGACGAACTTGATCATCTGAAGCGGTGTTCTAGGGCAAATGATTAATTATGTCTAGCCAATTACCTGATTCTGAATTGGTTGCTATTCAGCCCACTGGTCTCAATGATTGTTGGAATCAAGTCGGGGTGATGGGCGATCGCTCCTGTGGTGAGCTAAAGGCGGTCATTCATTGCTATGACTGTCCCGTTTATGCCGCTGTGGGGGATAGCTTGCTAGAGCGAGAACCGCCCCCTCAATATGTCGAAGAATGGATCGATATATTAGCGGAAACCACGACGGAAGAGGAAGCAAGCGATCGCCACCGATCGATCATTTTAGCCGATGCAGCAATTTCGATCATGATTTTTCGGCTAGGCAACCAAAAACTGGCAATGCCGGTACGCATCTTGCAAGAGGTTACTCATCCCTGCGCCATTCAGCCCCTTCCCCATCGGAGTAACGATCTTTTTCTGGGGTTGGTGAATATCCGGGGCGCAATTTTGCTCTGTGCTTCCCTCAGTAATTTACTGAATTTGGAGCCAGTAGATGCTGAAATGGGCGAGGCCTATTCGCCCAATGCGAAGCGAATGTTAGTTGCTGGTCAACGGGAAGAAAAATGGGTGTTTCCGGTTGATGAAGTCTATGGAACCTATCGCTTTCATCCGAGCGAATTAAAAGATGCACCGATCGTGATTACCAAAGCATCTGAAGCCTATACCCAAGGAATTATTCATTGGGAGTCTGAAAAGGTAAACTATCTCGATTGCGAGCTTTTATTTTATACCTTAAATCATAAGATTCTTTAGGATTAAACGGCATATGAGCAACGATTCTAAGCTGGATCTCTTTCGTCGCGAGGTGGACATTCATATCGATCGCCTCAAGCAAATTGTCGGGGCGATGAGGGCTAAGTCGTTTACGCCGGCTGACCGAGAACGAGCCATTCAATCGGCACATATTTTATGGGGAACAGCGCGCCTGATCGAACTGGAAAGTGCGGCCAATTTAGCCCAATCCATGCGGGATTGTTTGATCCGCCTACGCGATGGATCGTCGGATTGGCAGGATGATCAATATGATGTGCTGCTTCATGCTACGGATTTGTTGTTTAGCATGAGTCGCGAGGCGGATGGCAATTTTGAACAATGGATGGCCGATCGATCCTGGGATGTATCCACGACTCAACGAACCATTGACACCCTTGGCCCATTAGCGGGCCAGGCGGTTGATGTGACTGATCCTAAGTTTGCCTCAATTTTCGGAACCGAAAATGTACAGTCGGAAACCCCGATCGAGGGTTTAGGAGATGCGCAAATTGACCCAGAATTGGCACCAGAAACGATCGCAATCTCGCCGAATTTGGCGGCGATTTTGCATGGTGACGATGGTTCGATGATTGATCTCTTCCGACTGGAGTTGGAAACGCAGGTTGCTACTCTCAATGAAGGCTTGTTGGCGCTTGAAAGTCAGGCCCATTCTGAGTTGGCGCTGGAAACCTTGATGCGAGCGGCCCATTCCATTAAAGGCTCGGCGCGGATTGTGGGCTTGGATGCGGTGGTGCAGTTGGCGCATGTGATGGAAGATTGCTTTGTGGCGGCCCAAAAACAGGCGGTGGTGCTGGATCCCGATCGGGTGGATGTGCTGTTGCAGGGGGTGGATTGGCTCCAGGGGGTGGGGCAAGTGGACAATGCAACCCTGCCGAGTTGGTTGGCAACGCATCAGACGGATTTGGCGGCGGTTCGATCGCGGATTAGCGCCATCCTCGATCCCGAGGGGGCACCACAGGGCACGGACTCACCGGAGCTGACGTTGGTGCAGCCGTCTGGGAGGGCCGTGGGGGCCGTTGAAACTGGGGCGGGCGCAGCGTTGGGGGATCGATCGACGACGGCCACAGTCCACCCCAAAGACCCTACAAAGGCGGATCCAAAGGCGGATCTAACGGAACCCATAGGCGCGGAACAGGCGATCCAAGATCGGGTTGTACGGGTCAGTGCGGAAAATTTAAATCGAATTATGGGTTTGGCGGGCGAGTCGCTCATTGAGGCGAATTGGTTGCAGCCCCACGCCGATTCCATGACGGTTCTCAAGCGCCGGCTGGTTGATCTATCCCGCAAGCTCGAACAGTTGCAGGAGGCGATCGATGGCGATGCCTCTGAGCCGGTGGCGCGGGAAATGCTGGAACAAGCACGCCATCACGGTCAGGATTGCTTGGTGTTTTTGAGCGATCGGCTGGGCGAATTGGAGCTGTATGCCCAACGAACGGCGAATTTGAGCGATCGGCTCTATCGCGAAGTGATTGACTCCCACATGCGGCCGTTTGCGGATGGTGTCCAAGGGTTTCCGCGCATGGTTCGGGATTTGGCTCGGAAGCTGAATAAGCAAATTCGCCTGGAGATTTTAGGAAAATCCACATCGGTCGATCGCGATATTTTGAAAAAGCTTGAAGCCCCCCTCACACACATTTTACGAAATGCCGTTGATCACGGAATTGAAGCGCCAGAAGACCGGATTGCCGCCGGAAAATCCCCCGAAGGAACAATTCGATTAGAAGCCTTCCATCGGGGAGGAATGTTGGCCATTACGATTGCTGATGATGGGCGAGGCATTGACCTTAACTGGTTGCGCCAAAAAGTCATTAAACAACAACTGGTGACACCCGATCTGGCCCTGCCCATGAAGGATGCCGAGTTGCTGGAGTACATTTTTCTACCGGGCTTTTCGACCGCAAAACAGGTTACGGAAATTTCGGGGCGGGGCGTGGGTCTTGATATTGCCAAAAGCATGGCTCAGGAGGTGGGCGGAACCGTCCGGGTCACGTCCCACGGTGGCAGCGGCACGAGTTTTCATTTTCAATTACCGCTTACGCTGTCGGTGGTGCGGACACTGTTGGTCGAAATATCGGGCAATCCCTATGCCATTCCCCTTGCCCGAATTGCCCGGGTCTTGACCATTAGTCGATCGGACATTGCTGACATTGAAAATCGCCAATATGTCACCGTCGATCGGCAAAATATTGGACTGATCTCAGCCTATCAAGTGCTGGAGCTACCAAAGCCAACGATGCATTCCGAGAGCCTGTCCATTGTCGCGATCGGCGATCGATCAAACACCTATGGTTTAGTGGTGGATCGGTTCCTGGGCGAACGTGATCTGGTAGTTCGGCCCCTTGATCCCCGCCTCGGTAAAATACCGGACATTAGCGCCATTTCATTGCAGGGGGATGGGACTCCGGTGCTAATTATTGATGTTTCTGATCTGGTGCGATCGATGGATGCGCTCTTAGACCGAGATAAGGTCGATCGAGTTGACCTAGACTCCATCACCCAGACCCGAGAAAAACGCAAACGAGTTTTGGTGGTAGACGACTCAATTACGGTTCGGGAAATGGAACGGCGGCTGTTGGAAAATCGAGGATATCATGTAGATGTTGCGGTGAATGGTGCAGAAGGATGGAATGCGGTTCGTGCACAATTTTATGATCTCATTATTAGCGATATTGATATGCCAAAAATGAATGGAATTGAATTAGTTCGACAGGTCAAACAACACCCAAGGTTGCGGACAATTCCTGTCATTATTGTTTCCTACCGCGATCGCGAAGAAGATCGGATCCAAGGTCTTGAAGCGGGAGCCGACTACTACTTAACCAAGAGTAGTTTTCATGATGAAACCTTCGTTGATGCGGTTGTCGATCTAATTGGGAAGGCCCGTGAAAATCGCGATCGTTAATGATTTACCCCTTGCTACGGTAGCCCTGCAAAACGTTTTGCAAATGGAGCCGAGTTATCAACTGATCTGGACGGCTAAAAACGGCTCAGAGGCGATCGCCCGCTGTGCTGAAGAGCTGCCGGACTTGATTTTAATGGATTTGCTGATGCCAGTTCTGGACGGCGTAGAAGCTACGCGCCAAATTATCCAGAAGTTTTCTTGTGCCATTTTGGTTGTGACCTGTAGCACGGAAAAAAACCTCGATCGGGTCTACGAAGCCATGTGCTACGGTGCTCTGGATGCCGTTGATACGCCGAGTTTGCGCACCGTAGATCAGTCCAAATCAGCCCAAACGTTGCTGGCTAAAATTGCCACCATCCAGAAGCTATTACAGGTCTCCCCTCGCAGTCGCCCCAGCCAATTTCGGCCATCGTTATTGTCCTGGTCGCCCAAGTCACCCCGATCCAATGGCGATCGCCCCCCACCGATCGTCCCGAAAACCAGTCCGCCCATCACCCCAAAAATCAACATGGTTCGACGGCCGCACGATCGGTCGATCGCGCCTCCCCTGATTGCGATCGGAGCCTCAACCGGCGGCCCTAAAGCCCTGGCGACTATTTTGTCAAAATTGCCCGTTGGATTTGGGGCCGCCGTTGTTGTTGTCCAACATGTCGATGCCCATTTTTCTGCGGGGCTGGTTTCCTGGCTCGATCGCCAATTAGCCTTACCGATTCGGGTGGCCCAAGCTGGTGATGTTGCAGAAGCGGGCATGATCTTAGTGGCGGGCCGCAACGATCATCTATATCTAACGGCCAATCGGACGCTAGCTTATAAAAAAGACCCGATCGACTATCCCTATCGCCCTTCTGTCGATGTTTTTTTCAACAGCCTAGCAGACTACTGGATTGGACGAGGAACAGCTATTTTATTAACAGGAATGGGACGCGATGGAGCTAAAGGACTGGGGGAATTGCGATCGCGCCAATGGCAGACCATTGCTCAAAACCGTGAGAGCTGTGTGGTGTATGGAATGCCTAAAGCGGCTGCCGAACTCCATGCCGCAAGCGATATCTTATCCCCTGACGAGATTGCGACAATGCTCTTGCGAAAATATGCAACTCATCGCCCATAATGGGCATTCCTTCAAGTCAATTCTGCCCCCGTAATGGTTTCAGTTTGATCTCGATTTTATTTTGATCAGGTGTCTAAAGTTTTGCCGCCACCATTGCAGAATAATACCGTTTTAGATTTTATTGCAAAATAGCATCGTTTTAGAACAGTTTATTTCTGATTCCCTACTCCACCTCTCTACCTGACCAATATCCATGGATGACCAAATTACCGTTTTACTGATTGACGATCAGCCAATCATTGCAGAAGCTATTCAGCGGATGCTGGCCATCAATTCCAGCATCCATTTTCACTATTGCAACGATCCAACTCAAGCCCTAAAAGTCGCGGCATTATGTCAACCAACGGTGATTCTCCAAGACCTAGTTATGCCACAAATGGCAGGTCTCTTATTGGTTGAATTTTTGCGATCAACCGATGCCCAAACTTGTCATATTCCCCTCATTGTTTTATCGAGCAAGGAAGATGCCACGATTAAAGCAAGAGCGTTTGAGCTGGGCGCTAATGATTATCTAGTAAAGTTGCCCGATGCCCGGGAACTAATTGCCAGAATTCTCTACCATTCCAAAGCCTACACGAACTTTTTGAAGCGCCAAGAAGCCGAGTCATTATTCAAAGCGGAAATCTTGCGTCAAGCTGCCTATATCGAGCAGGTGGGGAAGGTCACAACAGCCGCTTCTGAAGTGGAGCGCGACGCATTTCAACCCAGTGCCTTGGCAGAAGTTTCCGAACGAAGTGATGAACTGGGTCACTTGGCGCGCGTTTTCACGCAAATGGTTGAAACCGTTAAAGAGCGCGAACGGGAAATGATTGCTGCCAACCAAAAACTCGAAGAGTTGTTGATCGCTTATGGGCGCTTTGTTCCTAATGAATATTTACGATTTTTGCGAAAGAAAAGCATTACCGAAGTTCAGCTCGGCGATCATGTCAGCAAGGTGATGGCGGGAATGTTTTCTGATATTCGATCGTTTACGACGCTTTCAGAAAGCATGACGGCCAAGGAAAACTTTGGTTTCATTAATGATTATTTAAAGAAAACAAGTCCTGAAATTCGGAATAATCATGGACTAATTGTCAAGTTTTTGGGCGACGGGGTGATGGCGGTTTTCCCCGAAGGGGCTGATGATGCGATCGCGGCAGGCGTTGCTATTTTTAGAACCGTAGAAGCCTACAACGAAGAACGACAACAAATGGGCCAAATTCCGATTCATGTGGGCATGGGAGTCCATGTGGGCCAAATGATGTTGGGGATGGTGGGCGAAGAAAGTCGTATGCAAGGTGATGCTTTTTCAGATACGGTGAATTTGACGGCTCGATTAGAAGGGCTGACTAAATTTTATGGCGTTTCGCTACTGCTTTCTGAGCAAGCATTCCAGCACCTCAGTCATCCTGAAAATTATCAAATGCGCCTCTTGGATCGGGCGATTGTCAAGGGTCGAAATGAGCCGATCGATGTGTATGAAATTTTGGATGCGGAACGGGAGGATGTTCGGAACTTAAAGCTACAAACGCAGGTGGATTTTACCCAAGGATTGGAGCGCTATCGATCGGGAGATTTGCCGGGAGCCAAACAATCCTTTGAACAAGTTTTGGCGATCAATCCGTCTGACAAAACGGCTAAACTCTATCTCGATCGGGTGGACATCTTAAGCGAACGTGGCTTGCCAGAATCGTGGAATGGCGTGTGGGTCTTTAGCGAAAAATAGTGCCCGAGGGAGGACTCCTGTTGCCTGCTGCGCTCCTGACCAGACCTCGATGTAAATTCCAATCAAATTCCAATCAAATTTCAATCAAATTCTGGCCAGAATCGCACTAGGGCGTGGGCGACGCGGCCGGCATCAGCCAGCGCTGCCAGGTGAGGATCTGCGCTTGGGCCTCGGCATAGGTCGTGGCGGTGCGGGGAATCCGTTGGGCGAGGGCGATCGCCCCCGGTAGGTCGCCATTCGCCGCCTGTTGCTGAGCCAAGGCTAGGAGTTGCTGGCTCCAGCGACCAATTTCACCCTCCGCTTGACCGCGCCAGGGGCTGTTGCGCTCGATTCGGCTGGCAGTCGCAATCGCGGAAATCAGCCCATCCGGCGTATTGCTCGCGGCTAGTTGTTGCGCCTCCGCAAGCCGCGCCTGGCTTTCCAGTTGCCCCTGCCAGCGCGCAATGGCTTCCTGGGCCCGCCGGTAGAGCGCTCGGCCACTGGCGATCCGATTCGCCGTGTCGATCGCCCCGGACAGGTCGCCACCTCGGGCCAGTTGCTCCGCCTGCTGCAAAATCGGTTCGTCTTGGCTGCGATCGAGCCGATCGCGCCAGGCCGCCACTTGACTGAGCGCACTAGCCGCCAGGGGGCTTTCGGGTTCAATTTTTCGAGCTTCGGCGATCGCTTCGGCCAACCGCCCTTGGGCCGCTAACTCTTCCGCCCGATCCAGCAGGGGGCGATCGCGCAATTCCTGAATTTGGCGGCTCCAATTCGCAATTTCCCGCCGCGCCAGGGCCGCCAGACCGCTGCGATCCGTAATCTCCTGGGCTTGGGCGATCGCATTCGTCAAATCCGCCAAACTACCCGATCGCGCCAGTTCCCGCGCCCGATCCAACATGGCTGCATCCTTCACATCCCGCTGCCAGTCCAGAATCTTGCCCTGGGCCCGATCGTACAGCGGCCGCCCCTGGGGAACTTTGCTCGCCTCCGCGATCGCCGCCTCCAAATCCGCCGCCGTCCCCCCCTTGGCCGCCGTTTCCGCCGCCGCCAAGTTCCGCACGTCCTCCGCCTGCGCCCGCAAAGACTCCCGATCGGGCAACAAATCCGCCCAACGCAGCGCCGCCTCACCATTACCGCGATCGATTTCCCGCTGGGCCAACGTCAACGCCTGATCAGTCAACTGGGCGATCGTCTGCTGGGCCAGCGCATACAATCGGCGACGCGGCTCAATCTCCCGCAACAGCTCAAACGCCCGCTCAAAGTTTTCCGGACTCCCCCCCTTCGCCAGCCCCTGGGCCCGCCGAATTCGCCCATCATCCTGGCGAGTTTCCGCAATCAACACCCGCAACTCGTCGTGCTTCACCGTCGCCCAATAGCGCAAAGTCCCCCGCACCAAGCGGTTCGCATTCCCCACAGCCCCATCCCACTGGCGCTGGTCGATCGATCGCAGCGCCGCATTGTAAATCCCCTCCGCCTCCCGCCAAGCCCGCTGCCAGTCCGCCATTCGCCGCGCCACTTGCGGATAACTCGGCACACCCACGGGAATCTTGCGCGCAATCTTCAGCGCTTCTTCCAAATTACCCGCTTGCACCGCCCCATCCGCTAGTCGTAGAATCTCTTCGACCCACGTAGCCAAGTAGCGATTAGCCTGGGGACGCAACTCGTGATCCAACGGCAGCGCCTCCACCAGGGCGATCGCCTCCAGCAAATCGCGCACCGTCCGCTTATTCGCGGCCACCTCCGCACAGTACAATCGCATCGAAGCCGAAGCCAGCGGCCAAAAAATCGCCGGACAATTCGGCAGCGCCGGCACCCGCAGTAAAATTGCGACTGCCAACAGCGCCACCAAGCTGAAGGTTCCCCCGCCAATCAACGGCCAGAACCACCAAGGGCGATCGAGTGACGGCCGACGATTTTGGGAAAGCACTGGGCGAGATGTAGGCCGAGACGTTCTTTTCTGCATGCCTACCAACGATCTCGATTCAGAAACAGTATCAACAGCCCGGGCCTGGAGCTTCGCCAGGTTGACTTCGGATCTACTGAATTGTAATACCTGCTTTTCATCAATCCCAACGGTCTGAACTACCCTCAAATTACAAGTAAGATACAATCGCAGAGCGCTAAACCCTAAGCCAGTGCAGGCATTTCCTAGTCCTTTAGAAAGTAACACTTCAATAGTACTTAGCAATGCTTCTAACGGTCACGGTATTGAACCGTGATCACAGCCAATACTCACCACACAGCTCTTACATTGACAGACAATTACTGCGTACAAGTTTCAGAAAAAATAATCCCTTACATCTTATAAATTTATGTTTAACGATAAAACTATCTTGATTACGGGCGGGACTGGTTCGTTTGGCAAGCAGTTAGTTCGAACCCTATTGCATCGTTACAAACCGCGCAGAATCGTAATTTATTCTCGCGACGAACTCAAGCAGTATGAAATGGCGCAGGAGTTCACTTCTGAAGTCATGCGTTTTTTCATCGGGGACGTACGCGATCGTGATCGACTATTGCTCGCCATGCACAATATTGACTACGTTGTCCATGCTGCGGCTTTGAAGCACGTGCCGATCGCAGAATATAATCCGATGGAGTGTATTAAGACAAATATCCACGGGGCCAGCAACGTCATTGACGCAGCTATGGCTTGCAATGTGACTAAAGTAGTAGCCCTTTCGACTGACAAGGCGGCCAATCCCATTAACTTGTATGGCGCAACTAAGCTAGCTTCTGACAAACTATTCGTCGCCGCTAATAACGTCGTTGGTGCGCAAGATACGCGATTTTCCGTAGTCCGTTATGGCAATGTCGTCGGGTCTCGCGGGTCAGTCGTGCCCTTTTTCCAGAAGCTGGTGCGCGAGGGTGCTTCTGAGATTCCCATTACCGACTCGCGCATGACTCGATTCTGGATCACGCTTCAACAAGGAGTTGATTTTGTCATCAAGAGTTTCGAGAGAATGCAAGGGGGTGAAATTTTTGTGCCCAAGATTCCCTCGATGAAAATTACAGATTTAGCAATGGCCATTGCTCCCAATTTGCCTCATCGGCTAGTGGGTATTCGTCCTGGTGAAAAATTACACGAGGTGATGTGTCCTGCAGATGACTATCACCTCACGATCAACTTTCCCGACCACTACGTTATTCGCCCCACCATTGAGTTCTCACGAGAACTTAACTGGACTGTCAATCGACTACAGGAACAAGGAGTACCTGTAGAAGAAGGATTTCAGTACAGCTCCGATCGCAACGATCGCTGGTTAACTTCTTTAGAGCTGTTGACGTTGCTATAGCTTATGGCTGATTACTACATCCCCTATGGGCGGCAGAGTATTTCACCGGCGGACATCCAGGCGGTGGTAGAAGTCTTGCAATCTGATTGGCTGACCCAAGGTCCAGCGATCGAGCGTTTTGAGAAAGCTGTCGCAGACTACTGTGGCGTGAAGTATGCCGTGGCAGTGAGTAGTGCTACAGCCGCACTACACATCTCCTGCTTGGCAGCAGGTTTAGGGTCTGGCGATTGGCTGTGGACTTCACCCAACACGTTTGTTGCTTCGGCGAACTGTGGACTCTATTGCGGAGCTAAGGTTGATTTTGTAGATATTGATCCGCACACCTACAACCTCAGTATTCCAGAGCTGGAACGCAAGCTAGTGTCGGCAGAGAAGAGTGGCAAGCTTCCCAAGATACTGGTTCCAGTTCATTTCGCGGGTCAATCTTGCGAGATGGAGCGTATCGGGCAGCTTGCTCACAAATACGGCTTTACAGTCCTAGAAGACGCTTCCCATGCGATTGGAGCGCGGTATAAGGGTAAGCCGGTCGGATCTTGTGCTTATTCCGATTTGGCTGTGTTTAGCTTTCACCCAGTGAAGATTATCACCACTGGGGAAGGCGGCTTGGTGGTGACGAATCGAGAAGATTTATACGAGCGGCTCGTTCGACTGAGAACCCACGGCATCACGCGTGACCCTGAATTTATGCAAGGCGAATCGCACGGACTATGGTACTACCAGCAGCTAGATTTGGGATTTAACTACCGAATTACCGATATTCAGGCTGCTTTAGGAGCGAGTCAGATGCAGCGCCTGGATGAATTTGTATCACGTCGCCGCTTCTTAGCTAGTCGGTATGATCAATTACTGCAAGGGTTACCGGTTACACTGCCCATCCAACACCCAGACACGGCATCAAGCTGGCACTTGTATGTCATTCGCCTGAGCCGTGAAGAAATTGAGAAACCTCATAAAGAAGTATTTGAGACGCTGCGAGGCGCAGGAATCGGAGTCAATCTTCATTATATCCCCGTCCATACTCAACCGTATTATCAAAAGCTTGGGTTTCAGTGGGGAGACTTCCCAAAAGCAGAACGGTATTATCAAGAGGCTATCAGCCTACCGCTATACTATGGTTTAACTGAATTTGCCCAGAATCGAGTAGTCGATGTGTTGCGGGGGGTGTGTTATAGTCCAAGGCAATCATAATCGTGTTGAGAGCACTGACTGAGGATAATCATCAAGATGTAAGTAAATACATCAAGATGTAGATGGCAATGCCCATGATGAGAAAAAACATGAAAGAACGGTTTGAGATGAGCCGTCTTGCATTAGGTACTGCCCAGTTTGGCTTGAACTATGGGATAGCCAACGAATGTGGCCAGGTCAGTACAGATCAGGTTTCAGAAATCCTCAAAGTCGCTAGCTCCGTTGGTATAGATACTCTGGATACAGCGATCGCATACGGTGACAGCGAACAGCGCCTTGGAGAAGTTGGTATTTCATGCTGGAAAGTTGTCTCGAAACTTCCGGAAATTCCTCCTGATACCGTCAACATTCACTCTTGGGTACAGCAGTCAGTCTGTACATCCCTAGAACGACTACAAATTAGTCAATTGTACGGGTTGCTGCTGCACCGTCCTGAACAGTTATTAGGTTCCCAAGGTGACACTCTTTACCACTCCCTCAACCTAATGAAAGAGCAGGGTCTGGTCCAAAAAATTGGAGTGTCTATTTACAGTTCGAGCGAATTAAATCTCCTGTGCAGTAAATTCTCTTTTGATTTAGTTCAGTCTCCACTCAATGTACTAGACCGCAACTTGGAAAAATCAGGTTGGCTATATAAGTTGAGAGATCTAGGTGTGGAGATTCACACTCGATCTGTATTCTTACAAGGCTTACTTTTAATGAATCCCTCGAAGAGACCAACGTACTTTAATCGTTGGCAGCCCCTGTGGGATCAGTGGGAGCAATGGTTGACTAGCGCAAAGTCAACTCCACTACAGGCTTGCTTAAGCTACGTTTTCTCATTACCTGAAATCTCAAAAATAGTTGTGGGCATAGACGGACTGTCTCAACTCAAAGAGATTCTAGATAGCCCAAGCGGTAATTTGGAGATTCCTGATCCTATAATGGCGAGTAACGATCCAGACTTGATCTATCCTTTTCACTGGATGAAATCGTAAGGAGCTGAAAATCATGCAAAGATGCGCTAAGTGCGGATTACCTGAAACCCATGAGACTATCTCATTTGACAGCGAGGGTGTGTGCAATATCTGTCGCCAGCATGAGTGTAAGCAAGATGAAATTGACTGGGTTGCTAATAAGCAAGCCCTTGATGTCCTAATTAAAGAGCATCGAGGTAAATACGCCTACGACTGCATTATTCCTTTCAGTGGCGGAAAGGACAGTACTTGGACTCTCTACTATCTAGTCAAAGAATATGGAATAAAGCCTCTAGTTGTACGGTTTGACCATGGGTTTATGCGCCCCAATCTGGAGAATAATGTCAAGCGAGTGGCGCGCAAACTGGGCGTGGATATTCTAACCTTCACCCCTAACTGGAAGGTTGTTCAGAAATTGATGTTGCAGTCCTTTTTAGACAAAGGTGACTTTTGCTGGCATTGTCATACAGGAATTTTTTCCTACCCAATGTGGGTCGCTATCGAAAAGAAGATACCCTTAATTTTTTGGGGTGAACCATCAGCTGAGTACACTTCCTACTATAGTTACAACCAAGTTGAAGAAGTCGATGAACGACGGTTTAATCGTTATGTTAATCTAGGGATTAGTGCCAATGATATATTTGTTCGCCTTGAAGGTTCAGTTGATGAGCGAGATTTGAAACCTTACACATACCCTCCGCTGAAAGAGCTTCGGGCCCTAGACTATCGATCAGTTTGTTTGGGTTCGTTTATCCCTTGGGATGCTAAAAAGCAGGCAGAAATTATTAGCCAAGACCTAGGTTGGCAGGGTGACTCCGTCGAGAATGTTCCGCCTGAATACTCCTACGAGAAGATTGAATGCTACATGCAAGGGGTACGTGACTATATTAAGTTTATTAAACGGGGCTATTCTCGCCCTTCGCATCTAGTTGCTCTTGATATCCGCAATAAACGGATGACCAAGGCAGAAGGCGAAAAACTCATTAGTGCTTACGAGGGAAAGCGTCCTCCGAGTCTTGACTTGTTCCTCCAATTTGTTGGCCTCACGGAAGATGAGTTTCTTGAAATCGCCATGAGCCATCAAGTCTCGCCCTACGTTCATGAGCCATCAAAAACAGTACCAGGAGATCCCACTCCTGATTTTAATTTTTGGAACCGTGATGGTCTCATGTCAAAAGAAAATGCCAAGCAGCAAGTTTCTCGTTGGCGGGCCTGTAATCAGTGTAATACCTGTGACCATTAGCCACTAAAGGTTCATGTCCATGCCAACTATTGGACTAATTGACTATCACGCTGGAAACATTCGCTCAATCATTAGCGCGTTTGAGTATCTTGGAGCTAAAGCTGAAGTTATTCAAAACCCTGTAGATACTGCACATCTAACTCATCTTGTTCTGCCCGGTGTTGGGGCTTTCAACTTTTGCTTTGAGCAGCTAAAAGCTAGCGGTATGCTGTCTATGGTTCAAGAATGGGCTTTTGTATCACAGAAGCCTATTCTGGGAATCTGTGTAGGGATGCAGCTTTTGGCAGACTCCAGTGATGAAATGGGGTTGCACTCTGGTTTAGGTTGGATAGGCGGCAAGGTTCAAAAGTTGCATTGCAGCGATCCAAGTATTCGTATTCCTCACGTAGGCTGGAATACTGTTTACTTTACGCAGGACTTCGGTAAGTACACCAAAAACACAACGCGAGATTTTTATTTCGACCACTCCTATGCTTACCACTTGCCAGACCAAGATCAGGTGTTGGGAACAGCAAGACATGGACAAACCTTTTGTGCGGCAATTCGCCGAGACAATTTAGTTGCGGTTCAGTTTCACCCTGAAAAGAGTCAAGCCTCTGGCATGCAATTTTTGCAGGGCTTCCTATCCCTATAGACAATGGTAAAAAAACGACTGATCCCAAAGCTATTGATTAGATATAAAACACTAGCAAACAGAGAACAACCTGTACTCGTAACAACGCGAGCTTTCAATGACGAAGTTACTGTTGGAGATCCTGTATCTCAAGCCAAAATTTATGAAGCCCAGTTAGCAGATGAATTAATTATTCTCAATATCGATGGTCACTCGATCTCAACCGATGGTCTGATGTTAAGGTTGGTCGAGCGGATAGCCGATGAAGTCTTTATGCCTTTGACTATTGGCGGAGGAGTACGGACAGTAGAGGATTTCCAACGTCTAATTGAGGGAGGTGCAGACAAAGTTGCAATCAACACAATTATGTTTGAAAACCCAACTTTGATTTCCCAGGCAGCTCGTCGTTATGGAAGCCAGTGCGTTGTTGCCTCTATAGACTTTCGGACTGATGAGCAAGGGGTTGCTTATGTTGTTCGAGATCGCGCTCGAACTATCACTAACTTAAAGCTGACTGATTGGGCTCAGCAAGTTGTAGCATTGGGCGCTGGCGAAATTTTACTGACCGATGCTGATCGTGATGGCGCTGGTACGGGACTCAACTGGCATGTGTGTCAAATGATTGCGTCGGGCGTTCCTGTCCCAGTTATCCTTTCAGGAGGCTGTGGATTGGCAGAGCACTTTGTCGAAGGCTTCCAAAAAGGTCTTGCTGAAGGTGTTGCTGCGGGCACCTTTTTTTGCTTTCGCGATCAAAACCCAATGCAAACTCGCGCTCATATCCGAAATGCTGGAGTGTCAATCAGAGTAGAGACATAGAAAGAGACAGAAGATGTACCTTGATAGAACTTCACTGTGGACGAACGACTCCGTCGAATTGTTTATACTTCAACCAGATGATGTAAACTCCAGTTATGTGTCTTGGCTAAATAATCCAGTCGTTAATTGTTACCTTGAAAGCCGATTTGCAATCCATACAATGGAGAGTACACGCGCGTTTGTTGAACAATGCCTGATTGATCCAGCTACGCTACTCTTCGGAATTAAGTATCCTGAGCTTGGATACAAGCATGTTGGAAATATCAAGATCAGTTCAATTGATCAACACCATAAACGCGGGGAAATAGGTATCCTAATTGGAGAAACAGCAGTTTGGGGCAAGGGAATTGCATCGCAGTCCATTTCAACTCTAATTGAAATTGCCCAAAAGGAGCTAGGACTTCGCAAATTAACAGCCGGCTGTTATGCCAGCAACCTAGGAAGTCAAAAATCTTTTCTGAAGGCTGGCTTCCATATTGAATGTGAGAGAAAAGATCATGTCTTGCTGAATGGAGAGCCTGAAAATATTCTCTTAATGGCTTATTTCGTCAACTAAAACTGATACCTAGAAAGCAATAAATGTCTATGAATACTCTTGCTATCTTACAAGCACGCATGGGATCAACCCGCTTCCCTGGCAAGGTAGTCCGACCAATCTTGGGACGACCGATGATTGAACTACTTTTGGACCGGTTATCTCAGTCTAGGCTTATTGATCGCATTATCGTAGCAACATCCCAAGATAGCCGTAACCAACCCCTAGTTGATTGTGTCTGCAGCTTAGGTTATGAGATCTATCAAGGCAGTGAGGAAGATGTACTCGATCGCTACTATCAAGCTGCTCTTCAATATCAGCCAGAGACGATAGTTCGCATTACGGGCGATTGTCCGCTCATTGATCCTGAAATCGTTGACCGGGCAATTGCTGCATTTCGCACTTCTAGAGTTGACTACTTAAGCAACGTTAATCCACCCACTTATCCAGACGGATTAGATACTGAAGTCTTTTCGTTTATCGCTCTTGAACGAGCATGGCAAGAAGCCTATCAGCCGCACGAGCGGGAACACGTTACACCTTTCATTCGAGAATCTGGAAAATTCCGATTGTCTAGTATTTGCCACACAGAGGACTGTTCCAAAAAGCGTTGGACAATAGATGAGCCTGAAGACCTTGAAGTGATTGAGAATGTTTTTAAACATTTTGCACCGCGTCACGACTTTGGGTGGCTAGAGGTGCTGGCATTAGAAGCCCGAAATCCCGAGTTGTTTACCGCTAATCAGCATATTGCTCGCAACGAAGGGGTAGCCTTGGGCAAGGGACAAAAACTCTGGAAGCGTGCTAAGCGAGTTATTCCTGGAGGAAATATGCTCTTGTCCAAGCGGGCGGAAATGTTCCTGCCAGAACAGTGGCCTGCATATTTCAGCAAAGCAAAGGGCTGTCGTGTTTGGGATCTTGATGGTCGGGAATATATTGACATGTCCATTATGGGCATTGGTACGAATATCTTAGGCTACGGACACCCAGAAGTTGATGAAGCAGTACATCAGACTGTGACTCTGGGCAATATGTCTACCCTAAACTGCCCAGAAGAGGTTTACTTGGCTGAGCAGTTAGTAGAGTTACATCCTTGGGCTGACATGGTGCGCTTTGCCCGCACCGGTGGAGAAGCCAATGCGATCGCGATTCGGATTGCACGGGCCGCGGCTGGCAAAGATAAAGTGGCGATTTGCGGTTATCACGGTTGGCATGATTGGTATCTAGCAGCAAATCTAGGAGATGAGGAAAATCTTGCGGGTCATCTGTTAGCCGGTCTAGAACCTAAGGGGGTTCCTCAATGCTTGAGAGGGACGGTCTATCCCTTTCGTTATAACTGCATTGAGGATCTAGAGAACCTACTGGCGATTCATGATGTCGGGGTGATTAAAATGGAAGTCTCCCGAAGTGAACCGCCCAAACCCGGTTTCTTGGAAAAGATCAGGCAGCTTGCTACGAAACGAGGTATTGTTCTCATCTTTGATGAATGCACTTCTGGTTTTCGTCAAACCTTTGGTGGGGTACACAAGCTATATGGCGTTGAACCAGACATGGCAATGTTCGGCAAAGCCCTGGGAAATGGTTATGCCATCACAGCAATCATCGGCCGGCGAGAGGTCATGGAAGCAGCCCAAAGCACGTTTGTCAGTAGTACGTTTTGGACGGAGCGGATTGGCCCAACCGCTGGACTCAAAACCCTGGAAGTAATGGAGCGAGTCCGTTCATGGGATCAGATTACTCAAACCGGTCAATACATTGGTCAGCAGTGGCAGCAGCTTGGTGAAAAGCATGGATTACCCATCCATATCTTTGGACTACCAGCTTTAATCTCTTTTGGCCTTGCTAGTCCAAATATGCTGGCCTACAAAACTCTAATTACACAGGAAATGATGAATCGCGGCTATTTAGCGGCCACTAGTGTATATGTCTGTATAGAACACACCTCTGAGATCATTCGCGGTTATTTTGAGGCTCTGAATGAGGTTTTCGCCTTAGTTGCAGAATGCGAAAGCGGTCGAGATGTGGCAACAATACTCAAGGGTCCAGTTTGCCATAGTGGGTTTAAGCGTCTGAACTAATGATCCTGACCTGTAAATCGTTGCTGATCGTTGCAGCACATCCTGATGATGAAGTCCTGGGGTGTGGAGGAACGATCGCCCGCTATGCTGCCGAAGGGTCAACCGTAAATGTTATTTTCCTAGCCGATGGTGTCACTGCTAGGGATTGCGCCGACTCGGCAGAACATCAGCGTCGCCAAGCAGCCGCTCACCAAGCCGCAAACTGCCTAGGCATCCACTCTGTACAATTTCATGATTTCCCAGATAATCGGCTCGACACCATTGACCTGATTAAGATCGTCCAGACGATCGAACGGGCAATCACCCAGCACCAACCGGATATCGTTTTGACGCACCACGTTGGCGATGTCAACATTGATCATCAGCGAGTTCATCAAGCTGTTGTAACCGCTTGTCGCCCTCAAGCAGGGCACCCAGTACGAACCCTCTTATTTTTTGAAGTTCCATCGAGCACCGAGTGGCAAACTCCAGGTTCTGCTCCGGCATTTGCTCCCAACTGGTTCGTTGATATTTCAAGCACCCTAGACTGTAAATTAAGGGCACTAGATGCCTATGCTGAGGAGCTCCGACCCTGGCCACACCCACGATCGCCCCAGGCGGTGGAGGCACTAGCCCGATGGCGAGGAGCAACGATCGGAGTTGACGCTGCTGAGGCGTTCATACTAGGCAGACACGTGGGGTAAAGACACCGTGAAGGTCGCTTTTCGAGTCGATTCGTCTCAACAGATTGGAACGGGGCATCTGATCCGCTGTCGGACATTAGCGGAGGTGCTACGCCAGCGAGGAGTCGAGGTGCAGTTCATCTGCCGCGATCTTCCTGGAAATCTCATTACCCTCCTGCATCAAGCTGCTTTTCAGGTGACGGTTTTACCTGCACCAGAACAGCATAAACCGACAGAACCGTCAGAAAATTATGCTGCATGGCTGGGCGTATCCCAGGAGACTGATGCCGCAGAGACCATCACGGCCCTGGCGGGCGGAAAACCAGACTGGCTAATTGTCGATCACTACGGTCTGGATAGCCAATGGGAAGGGCAGCTACGTCCTCATGTCAGGCAAATCATGGTTTTGGACGATTTAGCCAACCGTCCCCACGACTGCGATCTCTTACTCGATCAAAACGAGAGTGCCACGGGGGCAAGCCGCTATCAGGCATTGGTTCCAGAATCCTGCCGCCTATTGGTAGGGCCTCGTTATGCCCTGTTGCGCCCGGAATATGCGGCCTATCGGCAAACCCAGGCTCCTCGAACGGGGGAGGTGCGGCGTGTGTTGGTATTCTTTGGGGGCATCGATCGCCAAAACGCGACCGGGAAAACCTTGGAGGTTCTGTCTACTCCTCAATTCGAGTCCCTGGCAGTGGATGTAGTCCTGGGGGCAACTAATCCCCATCGTGCGATGGTCGCGCAACAAGTGGCACAACGCCCCCACACTGTGCTCCATAATCCTCGTCCTCATCTAGCAGATTTAATAGCTCAGGCAGATTTGGCGGTGGGGGCAGGGGGAACGACAACTTGGGAGCGGTTGTGTCTGGGGTTGCCCACGCTGGTAGCAAGCATCGCGGACAATCAGGTTTCGGCTTGTCAGGCACTCCAAGACCGCGGGTTGATTGAATACCTGGGCGCAACTGAAACGGTGGATGTGGAGCAGTTGCGCAGTGCGATCGACTCGCTGGTGCAATGTCCCTTGCGTCTTTTGGAAATGGCCGATCGAGCAAGGTTGCAAGTGGATGGGTTGGGAGCAATGCGAGTGGCAGAAGCTTTGAAGCCGACCTCACCCCATCAACTCAAATTGAGACTGGCTCGGGCTGAGGACGCTCCCCTCTATTACGACTGGGTGAATGAGCCGGAAGTCCGCCGTCAGTCATTTCAAACGGAGCCGATTTCCTGGGAACTTCATCAAACTTGGTTCCAGAAAAAGCTCGCCGATCCCAACTGTTTTCTGGGAGTTTTAGAAGCTGAGACTCTACCGGTTGGTCAAATTCGGTTCGATCTCAAAGGTAAAGAGGCGATCGTTGATTATTCCCTAGATATTTTGGTGCGAGGGCGCGGCTGGGCAACTCAGCTTATTCGTTTGGGAATGCAACTGCTCCGAAATACCCAAATAACTTATCTTCGGGCTGATGTGAAACCGGAAAATACCGCATCGCGGATGGTTTTTTTACGCCTAGGCTTTGATGAACAATCCCCCCCCGTTTTCAGGAATAGTCAATGTCTTTCGCTTGCCATTCTCTCCGACCGTCAAAGCTGGTTAAACAATTATCTTTACGATCTCGTATTAGCTTGGATTCATGACGGCCACAGAGTTTTATGGACGCATCAAATTGAAGAACTGCAACCCGGAGATTTATGCTTTTATCTCAGTTGTGGTCAAATTGTTCCCGGGAAAGTCTTGGCTCAGTTTCGCAATAATTTGGTTGTTCATGAAAGCGATTTACCGAGTGGGAAAGGTTGGTCGCCTTTGACCTGGCAAATTCTAGAAGGAAGGGATCGTATTCCCGTGACGCTATTCGAGGCGGTCGATCGGGTAGACAGCGGCGATATTTATCTGCAAGAATGGCTAGAGTTTGAAGGGCATGAACTCATCGACGAACTCAGGCAAGCTCAAGCAGCAGCAACTTTGCGTCTGTGTCGAGAATTTGTCAACCGCTACCCGGAGGTGTTACAGTCCGCCAAACCCCAGGTTGGGCAGGAGTCGTTCTATCCTCGCCGGAGACCCAAGGATAGCCAGTTAGATGGCGATCAGCCTCTAGCAGAACAGTTTGATCTTCTGCGTGTTGTAGACAACGAAAAATACCCAGCATTCTTTAAGCTGAACAAAAGACAATACTCACTAAAAGTAGAATATTTGGGAAGCGATCAATAGGAAATATATATTTCCCATGAAAAGCAATATTGAAATCTATCCTCGCAACGACTTAAGCAATATCTTGCCCGCATTGAAAGAATTGTTAGATACTTGCTATCCCAATCCGCCGAGAGACGTTTTTTATCGATTAATTGAACAGTATCGAATTGGCTTTCCAGCCTATGTTGCTGTCGAAGAGAATGAGAAGGTTATAGGATTTACCTATCTAGCCCCTAATAGCAAAGGGGGAACCCTAGAGAGTTTAGCTGTACATCCCGATTTTAGGGGTTTACAGATAGGCTCAGATCTGGTTCAGCATTTACTCGATAAAAACCGGGGGGTGATTCAAATTACAACGCGCATCCCAGCGTTTTTTGAGAAACTAGCATTTCAGTCTATAACTCAGCTTCCAGACAATTCATATTTTATGATTCATCTCAACTTCTGATATTTGAATAATGACCTTGAAAATCTCTAAACGACTCGTTGGGTCTGACCATCCTCCCTTTATCATTGCCGAAATGTCTGGCAATCACAACCAATCATTGGAAAGGGCCTTAGCAATTGTCGAAGCGGCCGCCAAAACGGGTGCTCATGCTCTCAAGCTCCAAACCTACACCGCTGACACAATGACCCTCGACTTAGAAGCGGGAGAATTCTTTATTGACGATCCCAACTCGCTCTGGCACGGTCAATCCCTTCACAAGCTCTATCAACAAGCCTATACCCCCTGGGAATGGCACAAACCCATTTTTCAGAAATGCCGAGAATTGGGGCTGATTGCCTTTAGTACGCCATTTGATGCAACCGCCGTTGATTTTCTTGAATCCTTAGACGTTCCCTGCTACAAAATCGCCTCCTTCGAGAACACCGACCTTCCCCTCATCCGCAAAGTCGCCAGCACCGGCAAACCCCTGATTATCTCCACCGGGATGGCCACAGTTGCCGAACTCGACGAAACCGTCCGTGCAGCGCGGGAAGCCGGTTGTCACGACTTAGTCTTGCTCAAATGCACCAGCACCTACCCCGCCACCCCCAAAAACAGCAACCTGGCGACCATTCCCCACCTCCAGGAACTCTTCAACGTCCAGGTCGGTCTGTCCGACCATACAATGGGCGTTGGCGTGGCAGTGGCTAGCGTGGCAATGGGCGCAACCGTCATCGAGAAACACTTTACCCTCTCCCGTGCGGCCGGCGGCGTAGATTCCACCTTCTCCATGGAACCCGCTGAAATGGCGCAACTGGTCGTAGAATCAAAGCGAGCTTGGCAAGCCATGGGTCAGGTTTCTTATGGCACGACGGAAGCAGAAACCAAATCTCGAATCTTTCGCCGTAGCCTGTACATTACCCAGGATCTAGCTATTGGCGATATACTCACACCGGACAACCTCCGCTGCATCCGCCCAGGACTAGGCTTGCCACCCAAGTACTATGATGTTCTGCTCGGTCAACGGGTCGGGCGATCGATCAAATCTGGAACGCCCATGTCTTGGGAATTAATGAGCCCACATCTTGGGAATTAATGAATAATTAAGCTATTTCAGTGTCAGCAAAGTCTCTACTATGTACACCCTCAACCAGACCCTTGACGATCAACTAGACCTGTACAGATTGTGTGCTGATACGCCTCCTCGATCACCTGGTAGCAGAGAGTTATTCATCCCAAATTCTTTTTATGGCAACGATTTGGCATATAAGGTCTACGCAGGACTTCCAGACAACTACAACCTTAAACTAGTAATACCTCATGGAGCAGAAACACATCTACTGGAAAAAATTTGGTCAGACGAGATCTTAAATCCATTACCATGCATTGCCTATTACTCTGAATGGTCTTATGGTCTATACTCAAAAGCGCTCAGTATTGTCCGCTCATCCAAGCTAACAGAGCACTTTGCATCTCCTTATCTATACGTACGGGAGATAATTGAGAAGCTGGGTATACGGCATGGAGAAAGAAGAGGAACAATTTTTTTTCCATCCCACTCTTGCCATCATGAGAAAGACACTAGCGACTTTGGACTTATTGCTGAACAATTGGCTCAAGCCCAGTCAATCTATGACATAGGGCCGATCACGGTATGCATATACTGGAAAGATTTTCTCCATGGCAATCACCTTCCGTTTAAGGAACGTGGAATGCAGATAGTCTCAGCTGGTCATATATTTGACCCTCTATTTCTTTTTAGGCTATTTCACCTATGCTCCATTCATAAGTATTCATGCTCAAACTCTCTAGGGAGTTCTGTGCCATATTCGATCGCAGCAGGGTGTTGCCACTTTGGCCTACCAAACTGGGATTTTATGGCTCAGTCCATATCAGGAGACGATCCTGCTTCATATATACGCATCCACGAAATGGGCACAAGAGGAGCAGAGACTAGGTCTCTTTGGGACTGCTGCTTCAAATTGCCAGATGCAGCGTCTCTAGATGAGCAAAGACCTCTTGCTGGGAACTGTCTGGGAGAGAAGTATATTATGTCGCCTCGTGCTCTCAGAGAGAAACTATTGTTTTTTGAGGATTGCTTCCGTGAACTATATGGCCACAGCACAGAATCCCAAAGCAACGATCAATTGGCTAATCATTCTCAACTTTGCAGTGATGTCCAAGCATTTCCACTAGATTACTCAAACTATCTGAAACTAGGTTTTACCCTTGACGCATTGGGACTTCACCATTCAGCAAAACGCTCATGGGAAGTTACTCGCCATTCTCTGTATAGAGCATCTCTGAGTGAGTCTCCTTGCACAACACCTGCTAGGCAATTAGTCTTGACTCCCGAACAATCTATTGCTTGTCGTGCAACAAGAACGCAACATGATCTCCATGACTACATATCTCCAAACTTTAAAGTCGTAGCAGCAGATAGCCATTTCCCCAATATGACCCTGGGCGATCGCGTCCCGATCTCCTGGCCCTACCTGCGTAAGGAAGTCCCCCACAACTGGTATGTCGATCGCCGCAGTCCCACGGTCGGTTTCCTGAGCCGCGACGAAGCCCACCTGCTTTATAACCTCGCCTTGGCCTTTCAAGGCAAGCCCGCGTTGGAAATTGGCTGCTGGATGGGCTGGTCAGCTTGCCATTTGGCGCTGGCGGGGGTGCAGTTGGATGTGGTTGACCCGCTGCTCAATGAACCCGGTGTCCATCAAACCGTGTCCGATTCACTGACCTCGGCGGGGGTGCGTGATCGGGTGAATTTGGTGCCTGGCTACAGCCCCCAAGCGGTGAAAGCCCTGGCTGCCCAACGGCAACAGCCCTGGTCGCTGATTTTTATTGATGGCAACCACGAGCGTCCCGGCCCCCTCGAAGATGCGATGGTTTGCGCCCAACTGGCAGCCCCGGATGCGGCGATCGTCTTCCATGACCTAGCCTCACCCGATGTGGCTGAAGGGCTAGAGTACCTGCGCCAACAGGGTTGGAACACGATGGTGTACCAAACCATGCAAATCATGGGTGTGGCCTGGCGCGGTCAGGTGCAACCGGTGCGCCACTTGCCCGATCCAAGCGTGCGGTGGGATCTGCCACCTCACCTCCAGAGCTTTATGGTTAGCGGCGTTTCTGATGGGGCGTAATGTGAGGAGTCCGAGGGAGTGAAGGCAGCAATCCTAGCAGGCGGCTTGGGCACGCGCTTGCAAGAGGAAACCACCGTGAAGCCCAAGCCGATGGTGGAAGTGGGCGGGCGACCGATCCTGTGGCACATTCTGAAAATCTATGCGGCCTACGGCATTCGGGAATTCGCGATCGCCCTCGGCTACAAGGGCGAAGTGATCAAGGACTATTTTCTGAACTACCGCCCCCGGGCCAGCAGCCTCACGGTCAAGTTAGGAACCGGCGAAGTCACCGTTCATAACGGTGATTGCGAAGATTGGACGATCCACCTGATCGACACGGGGCTGCAAACCCAAACCGGCGGACGGATTCGCCAAATCGCCGACTTCATTGGGCGCGAGCGGTTTCTGTTGACCTACGGCGACGGTGTGGCCGATGTGGATATTCGGAAGCTGATCGCGTTCCATGAGCGATCGGGACGGCTGGCCACCATGACCGCTGTACGCCCCCCAGCCCGCTTCGGCAGCTTGCGGTTTGATGGCGACCTCGTGGCCGAGTTTGAAGAAAAGCCACAGGTGGGCGAGGGCTGGATCAACGGCGGCTTCTTTGTGCTGGAGCCGGCCGCCGTGGACTGCATCACAGAAGACTGCATGTTTGAACATGGCCCCCTCGAGAAAATTGCAGCGGCGGGGCAACTAGCGGCCTACCGGCATGAGGGGTTCTGGCAATGCATGGACACCCTGCGCGACGTGCGACTATTGGACGGTCTGTGGCAGGAGCAGCGCGCCCCCTGGAAGGTTTGGTAAAGGAAGGTAGGGATGAATCAAGACGGGTTTTGGCGCGATCGCCGCGTGTTGGTGACGGGAGCCACGGGGGTGGTCGGGGCTTGGTTGGTGAAGGCGCTGCTCGATCGCGGGGCGGCGGTCACGGCCCTGGTGCGCGATCCGGATCCGCAGTCGGAGTTTTATCGCAGTGGCGACTATCAACGCTGCTCGATCGTCTCGGGGCGTTTGGAAGACTTCTGGACGCTGGAGCGGGCGATTAACGAGCCGGAAATCCAGACGGTGTTTCACCTGGCGGCCCAGGCGATCGTTGGGGTGGCGCACCGGTTTCCTTGGCAGACCTTTGAAGCGAATGTGCGCGGCACCTACAACCTGATGGAGGCCTGTCGGCTCCATGCCGGATTGGTGCAACAAGTGGTGATTGCCTCCAGCGACAAGGCCTATGGTTCGCCCGAGCAGTTGCCCTACGTGGAAACCATGCCCTTGGCGGGTCAACACCCCTACGAGGTGTCCAAGAGCTGCACGGATCTGATTGCTCAGAGCTATGCCCACACCTACGGGTTGCCCGTGGCGATCGCCCGTTGCGGCAACATCTACGGTGGCGGTGATTTGAACTGGAGCCGAATTATTCCCGGTACGATTCGATCGCTCCTGGCGGGCCAGCGGCCGATCATTCGCAGCGATGGCAAATTCGTGCGCGATTACGTCTATGTCAAAGATGCGGCGGCGGCCTATCTCCAGTTAGCTGAAGCCGTGAATGGGCCGGACGTGTTGGGTCAAGGGTTTAACTTCAGCCCCGAGACGGCCTTGAGCGTGCTGGAGGTGGTGGATGCGGTGCGGCAGTTGATGGACTGCCCCCACCTGGAGCCGGATATCCAAAACACTGCCAAGGGCGAGATTCGATCGCAATACCTCGACTCCACCAAGGCGCGCAGCCTGCTGGGCTGGCAACCGCAATACAGCCTGGATGCGGGGTTGGCGGAAACGATCGCCTGGTATCGCCAGTTTTTGCAGCCATGATGGCACCCACTAGCGAACCGCTCACCGTGGCCTTGACCGGAGCCACGGGCTTTGTGGGGGCCGCCGTGGTGCGATCGCTGCTGCGGGCCGGCCACCGCCCGATCGCCCTGGTGCGTCCCGAATCCGATCGGCGACGGTTGGCGGGGTTGGACTGTGCGATCGTGGAATCGGCCGCCTTAACCGATCATGATTTAGCTGATCGCCTCCAGACCGAGCAGCCGATCGCTCTGATTCACTTAGCCTGGAGCGGCACGGCCACCACTGCTCGGGACTCCGGCTGGCAAATCACTGAGAACTTGCCCCTGACGATCGCCTCGGTGCAACTGGCCGCGGCGATCGGCTGTCGGCAATGGGTGGGCATTGGGTCGCAGTTGGAATATGGCAACCCGAATGTGCAAACCGATGAGCGATCGCCTGCTCTGCCCACCTCGCTCTATGGGCAAGCCAAGCTGGCGGCCTGCTGGGCGGGCCTGGGTTTGGCGGCGGCCGCCAATTTGGTGGGAACCTGGGTGCGAATCTACACCGTCTACGGGCCGGACGATGCCCCTCAGCGGTTGTTTCCCTACTTGATCGGGGAATTTGCAGCGGGGCGATCGCCCGCTGTCACCCGCTGCGAACAGCAATGGGACTTTTTGCATGTGGACGATGCAGCCGAGGCGATTCGCCGCCTGGTCGAAACCCATTCGGCCGGGATCTTTAACCTCGGCTCCGGGCAAGTCGTCCCCCTGAAAACGGCCGTGGAAACGATCCGCGCCCTCACCAACCCAACGATCGAGCCGGCCTATGGGGCCATTCCCTACCGCCCCGATCAGGTGATGTACCTACAAGCCCAAATCGATCGGCTGCAAACCGCCACCGGCTGGCAACCCCAAATCGATCTGCAACGGGGTATCCAGCAAACGGTAGACTGGTTCCGGCAATCGGCCGACTAGCCAAGCCATCCTGAATTTGTCCCGCCTCACCGCTCCCTCACCCGCGCGATCGCCATGTCAGCACCCCTGGTTAGCATCCTGGTTCCCGTCTACAACCGCCGCACCATCCTGCGGCAATCGGTGGAATCGGCCCTAGCGCAAACCGTCCGCGACATCGAAGTGGTGATTGTGGACAATGCCAGCACCGATGGCACCTGGGAAGTTTGCCAGGAGCTGGCCCGCCAAGACAGCCGCGTGCGCATTTTTCAGCAACCCATCAACACTGGTCCAATCCGCAATTGGCAGCGCTGCATGGCCGAAGCCCGCGCCTACTATGCCAAATGTGTTTGGTCCGATGACCTGATTTCGGCGGACTCCCTCGAAAAAACCCTGCCCTACCTGAGCGATCCGACAGTGGGCTTGGTGTTTAATGCGGCGCGAATTTTTAGCGATCAGGGCGTAGGTGAAGTGCTCTATGACCACCATGGCGATCGCCCCGGTTATCTCAGCAGCGACGAATATGTTCGTTTGATGCTCTACAAACAGGGCGCAAGCGTACCCAATTCGCCTGTCGCGTCGCTGTTCAGGCTAAAGGATTTGCGCGAAAGCGTCTTGCTGGAGGTTCCCTCCCCAATCATCAAAGACTACCCCGACCACTCCATGGGCACGGACGTGTTGGCCCATTTGTTGGTGGCTCAGCGGTATGAGCGGGTGGCCTACGTGCCGGAACCCATGACCCTGTTTCGATCGCACCCCGATTCGATCACCACCTGGGCCCTGAACGAAGCCAGCGAAAAATGGACGGACAGCTACCAACAAGTCAAAATCTGGTTTGCCCTGGCTCACAATCGAACGATCGACCTGCACATGCTGCTGGCTCAGGAATGGTGGCGAATTTTCACGACTCGCCATCAGGGTCGACAGCCAGACCCATTCATTACCGTGGCGCGTCGGTTTTTAGAACAGCCGGAGCAAGCTGGAATTCCCAACCACCAAGGCGATGCGATGACCGATGCGCGCTATATCCGTAGCGTTTTCGCAGCGTTTTGGCAAAGCGTGCCCGATCGACACCTGGAAGATATTTTTCATGGGGAAGCTGGTGGATTCTACCGCGCTGCTCTTCATAGCAAGTTGAATGAACAGCCCCTCAATAGCGAAGAACAAGACCTGGTTAAACAACTTTCGGCAACCGTGGCCAAGGGATTGGATCAGCCCGGTGGAATCCAAGCGTTGATGGCTGTGATGCTGTATTTAGCGCCTGGATCGATGAAAGTCCAAAATGCGGCCGATCGCCTACCAGCTTGGTTGTTACCGGACTATCAAGCCATTTTTGAGATGAACACTGAAACGGTTGAAAATGCTGGTTCAGTGGTTGCACCCCCCAATAGCCCCACGGCTTCTGTCGCTCCGGCTCCCCAAGCCTCAGTGCCGCTATACGCGGATATGACGTTCCTGAATCGGCTGCTGGGCTGCGCCAATTTGTATTACATCGATCCCGAAGAGCGATCGATCGCTGAAGAACTGCGCCTGATCCGCCAGCAGGTGGGGCAAATTTGGGCCCAGACCCCCTTTGAACACCTAGAGGCGCTCTACCGGAGTGAGTTCGGCCGCCGCTATGTGGCTCTGCTGGACAGTGGCTATCAGCACGAACCGCTGCGCCCGGAAGAGGAATCCGTGGTGCAGGAGCTGACAGGGCTGATTGGGCAGGGAATCGATCGCTACCCCGGCCTGAACGCGCTGCTGGCGATCATGATGTATCTGCCGCCGGGCAAGATGCAGGTGCGCAACGCGGCTGAGCGTTTACCTGCTTGGCTATTGCCGGACTATCAGCGGATTTTTGAATCGGGAGCGGCCCAGGCCCCCAGCCCGATCGCCCCACCGCCCCCCGCTGCACCGGCGGCCCCAGCCCCCAGCCCGATCGCCCCGCCAGCCCCGGCCCCAGCGAGCATCACCGAGGACATGGTTTTTCTCAACCGCTTCCTGGGCTGCTCAAACCTGTACGAAATTGACCCGGAAGAGCCAGAAACCGTCGCCGAGTTGCGAAACCTGCGCCGACAGGTGGCGGAATTTTGGCTAACGGTTCCGACCGATCGCCTGGAAGCCACGTTCAACACCGAGTTTGGCCGGCGTTACGGCAGTTTCTTGAAGTCGGGCTTCCAGCGCGAACCCCTGACGGAGGAGGAGCGCAATATCCTGGTGCGGCTGGCGGAAACGGTGGCGCGCAGCCTGGAGCAACCGGGCGGGCTGAATGCGTTCCTGGGCGCAATGATGTATTACGCGCCGGGACAAATGCAGGTGAAGGATGCGGCAACGCGCCTCCCGGGTTGGTTGTACCCGCTCTACGCGGCGGTGTTTGAATCGGAGGCTCAAAAAAAAATCCCGTCCTAGGGTCTGAGGAGTCGATCGCCCCGAGTTCCGAGCCGGATTCAGGGGCCGACAGTGGGGAAACGATCGATCCGACGGTTGCGGCTGTCGATTCGGATAGTCCGGCTGATCCAGAATCGGGTGATCGAGAGGAGGATCCAAAGCGGTTTTGCTCCTGGCGCGATCGCCCTTGGAATGCCGATCGGCCGGTTGAAACCACGTTTCTGACCGGTAGCGATGCGGTGGCGATCGAGATGGCCGCCCGCAAATATAGCTATCGCGGCATCCACACGATCAAAAATCCCTTTGATTGGGCGCTGTACTCGCTGCTGTTGTGGGAACTGAAGCCGCGCACGATTTTTGAAATCGGCTCCTTTGCGGGCGGCAGTGCCCTGTGGCTGGGCGATCAGCTCGATAGCTTTGGGATCGATGGGCACATTTATTCGATCGACATTAACCCGGTCACAACCGTCAGCCACCCGCGCGTCACCTTCCTGGAGGGCGATGGCCGCAACCTGGGGGCCACCCTGTCACCGGAACTGCTGGCGACCTTGCCCCGGCCGTGGCTGATTATCGAAGATGCGGATCACTCCTACGGCACAACGATCGCGGTGTTGGAGTTTTTCCACGGCTGGCTCGATCGGGGCGACTACCTGATCGTGGAAGATAGCCTCAGCGCCGGGAAACCGTTGCAGGCTCTGGAGGAGTTCCTGAGGGTTTGCGGCGACGAGTACGAAATCGACACCCACTATTGCGATTTTTACGAACGGAATATGACCTGGTGCCTCAACGGCTTTTTGCGCAAGCGGACGGCGATCGGCGAGGTTGTTCCGACCTTTCCGCCGCGCGATCTGGGGGAGCCGGGGCTGCCGGAGTGGGATCAATTTGGCTTGAATTGGTTGGGCGACTGCGTTGACCTGTGGGAGCGATCGCCCGAGAATCCCGGCGCGGTGGGCGAGTTGAACTATGCGCGCGCCCGCTATGCACAACTGTGGTACGACACGCCGGGCGCTGAGTTGGCGGCCCGCTGGCACAGCCCAATCGGCCAAGGCTACCAACGGCTGATTCGCAGCCGGTTTCCCCAGCAGCCGATTTTGCCAACGGACTTAGACTTCTTGCTGACCTTTGTGGAATATTGCAGCGGGTTGCCGGAACCGGAAGGATCGATTCGTGCGGCGATCGTCGCCTTGGCCTATCCGATCCAAGCGCTGAATCGCGAGGCGTGGGAACGCATTTGCCCACAACTGCCCGATTGGCTCGCGCCGGATTTGGCAGCAGCGCTGACCGCCGCAATCTCGGTAGAACCGACGCAGATCCTATGAGCCACGAGCCATTAACCCAGGAGCCAGCCCCCGACGATCGGGCGTTGGGCGACCTTGAACAACAAGCCCAGGCGGCGTTCGATCGCGGTGATTGGGCGGCGGCGATCACGGCCTGTCGGCGCTGGATTGCGGAGGAGCCGGAGCGACCGGATGGCTACCGGGCAATGGGTTTGGTACTGGTTGCCAGCGACAAACGGGAAGCGGCGATCGCGGCCTGGCAACGGGCGATCGCCCTCGACCCGCAGGATTGCGATCTGTGGGTGCGGTTGGCGAAGCTCCACGGCGAGCGGGGGCAGGGGGCGGCGGCGATCACGGCCTACGATCGGGCGATCGCCCTTGCGCCCCACCGACCGGATTTGCATTTGGCCTGGCTGCGATCGGCAATCGAGCTGGGGCAGGATGCCTGGGCGATCGAGCAGTTGGCGGCGCTGTACCGGAGCCATCCCCTGACGATCGATGAGGCCGTGATGCGCGGGCTGGCCGATCGGTGGTTGGTTCTGGAGCGGGGGCGATCGATCCTCACCGTGACGATTACCGCGTTGCAGGCGGAACCCCGACTGTGGCTGTTTTACGGGTTGCTGGGTCATGTGCTGCAAGCGTTCGATCGCCACCGGGAAGCCACGGACTGTTTCAATCGCGCCATCCCCGCCACGGTGGTGCGGGATTTTTCGCCCCACACACCCTTTTGCGAGATTATTGCCGCTGCCCATCCGGCGGTGCGCCTGGAGCCGATCGCCCTCGAAACCCAGGCCAGGGGAGTGATTGTGCCGCCGCCCCAGACGATCGGCCCCAACGAACATCCCACCTGGCGGAACGATCGAGCTGACGACCTGAATCCCTACCTGGCCTGGATCGAAGGCGGGCGGGCCTGGGGCGACTGGTCGAATACGGTGGTGATGGCTCCCGATGGACGACTGCTGGAGGATCTGTCGGGTCACAGCGCCGCCCTGATAGCCTCGTCGAAAACCCTGCCGCCCTGCGAATCCTTGCCGGGGACGGTGGCCTTTTTGCCGACCGCGGGGGGCACGAATTATTTCCACTGGATGATCGATTTTTTGCCCCGCTTCGAGCTGTTGCAGCGCAGTGCCGGGGGGCTGGCGGGGATCGATCGGTTTGTGGTGTTTAGTCGATCACTGGCTCCCTTCCAGCGCAACACCCTCGATTGGCTGGGCATCCCCGCCGACAAAACGATCGAGAGCGCCTGGCAACCGCACCTGCAAGCCGATCGCCTCGTGGTTCCCTCGATCGCCTGTCGCTACGGCAATTGGAAACCGCCGCGTTGGGGCTGCCACTTTTTGCGCGATCAGTTTGCCGGGTTGGGCGATCGGGCGGCCGCGGACTGGGGGAGCGATCGAATCTACATCAGCCGCCGCGATGCCAACTATCGCCGCGTGGCCAACGAAGAAGCGCTGTTAGCCGTCCTAGAACCCCTCGGGTTTCAAACCGTTGTTCTCAGTGGCTTGTCCTTGGCGGAACAAATTGCCCTGTTTCAGCGCGCCAAGGTGATTGTTGCGCCCCACGGCGCTGGATTAATCAACCTCGTCTTCTGTGCGCCGGAAACCCGCGTGATCGAGCTGTTTTCGCCCAAATCCGTACCGGGGCTGTTCTGGGTGATTAGCCATTACATGCAACTTCGCTACGGCTATTTGCTGGGCGCTGACCCGGAGGCGCTGGGCCTGTCGATCGAACAATCCCGGGCCGTTGCCAATCACGAAGATATTTGGGTAGAGGTGGCGGCCTTGGTGCAACTGCTCGATCGCTTGGGCGCGCTGGCCTGAGCGATCCACCGCAATCAACTTGGAAGCGCCCCAGAAAACCGTTATCCTCGACTCGATCGCCCTTTCCCAACCCCTCCGATGGCCGACAATTCCCCGCCGCGTACCTACCACCAATGGTCGATCGCGAATCGGCCCACCGCCGCTGACCTCGATCGGATGACCACCACGGCGCGGCAAGGATTCCGCTACCAGCCGACGATCAGCATCGTCATGCCCACCTACAACACGCCGGAGCGGTTGTTGATTGAGGCGATCGAGTCCGTTTTGACCCAAACCTATCCCTTTTGGGAGCTGTGCGTGGCGGACGATCGCTCCACCCAGCCCCATGTGCGCCAAGTGCTGGAAGGCTACCAGCGGCGCGACCCCCGGATCAAACTGACCTTCCGCGAAGAAAACGGCCACATTTCCCGCGCCTCCAATTCCGCCCTAGAGATTGCCACGGGCGAATACGTCGCCCTGTTGGATCATGACGACCTGCTGACCCCGGATGCCCTGTTTGAGGTGGCTTCGCTGCTGCAACTGCATCCCGACGCGGACATGATCTACACCGATGAGGACAAAATCGACGAAAAGGGAATTCTTTCGGAGCCGACCTGCAAGCCCGCCTGGTGTCCCGACTCGTTTTTGACGCGGATGTATATCTGCCATTTGACGGTCTACCGCCGATCGATTTTGCAGAAGGTGAAGGGATTTCGGGCGGGCTTTGAGGGCAGCCAAGACTACGACCTGGCCCTGCGGTTCACGGAGCAGACCGATCGGGTCTACCACATTCCCCGGGTGCTCTACCACTGGCGGATTCACTCGGGGTCGGCGGCCGGCTCCACCGATGCCAAGCCCTACGCCTACGAAGCGGCCCAAAACGGCCTGCGGGAGGCGATCGCCCGGCGCGGTGAACCGGGCGAGGTGGAAACAATCCCCAAGCGGCCCGGCCACTACCGGATGCGCTACCAAATTGCCGATCGCAAGCTGGCTTCGTTGATCCTGTTCGTGGGCGATCGGCCCGACGACCTCAACCGCTGCCTGAATGGCCTCACCCGCCACACGGACTACGGCCCCTACGAAGTGCTGGCGGTGCTGGGCACGACCCAACCCGACCCGGCGATCGTCCAGGTGCTGCAACGGTGGCAAAACCAGTTGGGCAGCGATCGGCTGCGGGCGATCGGCTGCGAGGGGTTCAACTGGGCCGCCGCCGCCAACCAAGCCGTGCAACAGGCGCGCGGCGAATACCTGGTGTTCCTAGAGGATGGGATTGAACCCATGGGCAGTGCCTGGCTGACCCGCCTGATTGAGCACGCCCAGCGATCGCGCGTGGGAGTCGTCGGGCCGATGGTGCTGGATCCTGACAAACAAGTCGAGCAAGCGGGCCTGACCCTCGGCCTGAACATCGAAGGCCTTTGCCTCTACCAGGGGATTGATACCAAGGTCTCGAACTACGTCAACCTGGCCCACATTGACCTGGCGAACAACGTGTCCGCCGTGCGCTGGACGGGCCTCTGCTGCCGGCGATCGGTCTGGACTCAGGTGGATGGGGTAGATCCCCGGTTGGGCATCTTCGCGGCGGATGTGGACTTGTGCCTGAAGCTGCGATCGGCCGGCTACCGCCACGTATTTGTCCCCGAGTCGCGGCTACGCAGCCACAACCCCCAAGCCTGGCGATACAAGCTACCCGACGCGGAAGCCGAGCGATACCAAGCGCTCCAGGTCTTGCAAACCAAGTGGGATCTGCATTTGCGCTACGACCTGTGCTACAGCCCCGCCCTGGCCGGCGTGCTCGATCGCCCCGGCTTCCGCAAGGACTACGAACGACTACAGGCCCAGGTGATCCACAGCCAGCAGCCCCTCGTGACGATCGCCATCCCCACCTACAACGGCCGGCGCTACATCGACGACGCAATCACCAGCGCCCTGCACCAGAGCTATCCGCACCTGGAAATTTTCGTGAGCGACGACGGCTCCACGGACGGGACGATCGAGGCCTTGCGGGCCGCCGCCACCCGCGATCCGCAACGGATCCAACTGGTGGCCGGGCCCCAAGCGGGCATGGTCGCCAATTGGAACTACTGCGCCGAATTTGCCCGGGGGAAGTACCTGAAGTTTTTACACCAGGACGACCAGCTCGATCGGGACTGCCTGAAAGCGATGGTGGCCGTGGCCGAGAGCGACCCGGAAATCGCCCTGGTGTTTGCGCCGCGCCGGTTGGTGCTGGACGCGGAGGCCGCCCACGACCCGCACTGCCAACGCCTGGCCGCCGAAAGCGACAACCTGCATCACGGCTGGTCGCATTTGCATGAGGTGCAATCGGGCCTAGATCTGCTCAAAGATCCTCGACTGCTGTTGGCTCCAAAAGACCCCAACAAGCTGGACAAGCTGAAGAAACTCTTCCAAGAGCCAGTGGATCCGATCGAAAGGGTGGGGCAAATCAACAAAATTGGTGAGCCGAGCGCGGTTTTGGTGCGCACCGATGCGCTGTTGACCGTGGGCGGTTTTGACCCGGATTTGAAACAGTTGGTGGATTTGGAGTTGTGGTTGCGGTTGATGGCGCGCTACAAGGTCGGGTTTGTGGCGCGGCCCCTGTCGTCGCGGCGGATTCACCTGCAACAGATGACCCAACAAAATGCCGCCCAACAGGAACTCACCCGCGATGCGGGCCGGTTCTATACGAAACTGCTGGCGGCGGATTGGTTTGGGCAGTTGCATCCGCAGTCCCAGGAGATTGCCCACACCTTGGCGGCGCGGCTAGGAGGATCGCGGGTGCGATCGAGTTATCCCCCGATCGCCCCGGTTCCGGCGGGCACAGCCCAACCCCTGTGGTCGGTGATGATGCCGGTCTATAACCCCGATCCGGCGCAATTTGAGCTGGCGTTGCAAAGCGTGCTCGATCAAGCGCTACCGCCGGAGCAGATGCAGATCGAGGTGGTGGATGATGCGTCCGATCGAGGAGATGTGGCGGCGATCGTCCGGCGGTTGGCGGGCGATCGGGTGGTCTATACCCGCCAGCCCCAAAATCGCGGCTTGCTGGACAACTGGCACGACTGCCTGACCCGATCGCGCGGCCAATGGGTGCTGCTGTTGCACCAGGACGATGGGCTACTGCCGGGGTTTGTGGAGCGGATGACGCGGGCGATCGGCCAGGTGAAGGATCGCGTGGGCATGGTGCTTTGTCGCCATCACCACATCGACGCGGAGGGGCGGATCGTCTGGACTTCGGAGCTGGAGCGGGAAACGCCGGGGCGGGTGGCCGACTGGCTCGATCGGATTGCCCAGCGGCAACGGGTGCAATTTGCGGCGATCGTCGTGCGGCGGGCGGCCTATGAAGCCGTCGGTGGATTTGACCCGGCGGCGGCTTCGGCGGCCGATTGGGAAATGTGGCAGCGGCTGGCCAGCCGGTGGGATCTGTGGTTTGAGCCGGAACCCTTGGCCGTCTTCCGGCGACACGACGGCTCGACCACCTCGAAGCTAAGCCGCACGGGCACGAATATTGCCGACACGCGCCGGGCGATCGACCTGGCCCAAGCCTATTTACCGGTCGATCGCCGGGAAGCCCTGGCCCAAGCCGCCCACCAGCACTACGCCCAATATGCGCTGATGGAGGCCCGCGCCAGCCTGGCCCGATCGGACTGGGAAGGGGCGATCGCCCAACTGCGGGAAGCCCTGCGCTGCGACAGTTCCGACGTGACCCAGCGGGCCGCCGCCCAACTGCTGCTGGACAGCGCACCGGACACGAGCGATCCCGTCCCGGCGGCCCCGGTTCCCAGCCCGCCGGCCGCCCCGGAAGCGCTGCCCCTGGTGCGGGAGATTACGCCCCTGACTTCCATGGTGGTGTTGTTCGTCCCCTTGGTGAATGAAGTGCGCCAAGCGATCGACAGCTACCGCCACCAACCGACCCACCGGCCCGCGATCGAGCGGTTGCAACGCGCCCGCCGTCAACTGGCTGACCAGTGGTTACGCATTCCGTTCGATCGGCTGAATGAAGCCTACCTGGCACGGCTGGGGCAAGTGCATAAGGAAATCGTCGAAACCGATCTGCGCTACGAACCCTGGACTGAGGACGAACGAACCCTGGTGGAGCCACTGATCACCAGCATTGAAGGCGGCCTAAAAACCCTCAGCCAACTGCGCGCCTTCATTGTGTTGATGATGTATTGCCGCGCCTACCAGTTGCCCTTGGAATACGGCGCGATCTATTTGCCCCAATGGTTCCTGGAAGCCTACGCGCTCTATATGCAGGAAGCGCCGCTGTATTTCCAAGAGTTGGGTGATGCCGATCGATTTGCCCACCACCTCACCCGCTGGACCAACCAGGTCTACACCACCAATACAGGGCGACCCGATGATGAAGTCTCGCAAAAGTTAGCCCGCTGGCTGGCCTATCGCGGGATGTTCACGCCGCTCTATTTCACCCACGACAACCCGACGGAAATCTATCGCCGACGGGCTGCGCTGATTGCCAAGGCGCTGACGGATCAGGGGGAAACGGTGGACTACACCTTTGGCCCGCGCGATCCGAATCGATCGAGGCTGCGAATCGGGGTGCTGAAGGATCACTTCACGCCGCAGACGGAAACCTTTACGACGTTACCGGCCTTTGAACATCTGGATCGATCGCGCTTTGAGGTGATTCTCTACAGCGTGTTTTCGACGGGCCATCCGCTGGAACAATATTGCGCCAGCCGGGCCGATCGGTTCGTGCATCTACAGGGCGACCTCTCGCAACAGGCGGCCACCATCCGCGCGGATGATCTCGATCTGCTGCTGATTGGTACGAATGTGACGATGGTGACGAATCCGATTACGGTGCTGGCGGTGCAACGGCTAGCGCGGGTGCAGGTGATGTCAACCTCGGCTCCGGTGACGACGGGCATGGCGCATATCGATGCCTACATTTCCGGCACGCTGACGGAGCCGCCCACGGCCCAGCGCAACTACACGGAAAAGCTGGTGCTGCTGAACGGGCCCGCCCACGCGTTTAATTACGATGTGTTGCCCCAAACGGTGACGGTGCAGCCCACGCGGGCTTCCTGGGGCGCGGGCGATCGCACGACGGTGTTTATGTCCGGCGCAAACTTTAACAAAATCGTGCCGGAACTGCGGGCCGTGTGGGTGCGGCTGCTGGCACAGGTGGCGGATTCGGTGTTGGTGCTCTATCCGTTTAACCCGAACTGGGGGCAAAACTATCCGGCGCAGCCGTTTATCGATCGCTTCCGATCGGACTTGGCGGCGGCGGGGGTCGATCCGGCGCGGTTGGTGATTCTGAATCCCCTGCCGAGCATTGCGGATATTCGCGAGTGCCTGAAATTGGGCGATGTGTACCTCGACTCGTTCCCGTTCGCGGGGGTGAACTCGACGATCGACCCGCTGTTGGTCGGGATGCCACCGGTGGTGATTGAGGGGAATTCGTTCCGATCGCGCATGGCCTCGGCCCTGCTGCGATCGCTGAACATTGAGGAACTGATCACCCCAGACGAGGCGGGCTATTTGCGGTTGGCGATCGAGCTGGCGGGCGATCGGGATCTGCGGCAGCGGTTGGGCGATCGGATCCACCGGGCGATGGCCGCCAATCCGGTCTTCTTCGACAGCCACCGCTATTCCAACCTGATGGGTCAGGCCTTTGAGCACCTGTTTACGGCCTGGCAACGGGGCGAACTGGGCAGCCAACCGGCGGCCCAGCGATAACACAACCGGAGTTCAGGATCGGCTGAAGCCCTGTTTAACCGGCGGTTTGGAGGGCGTTGGCTTCCTGGGTCAGCCGATCGCTCACGAGGGCCTGGTTGCGCTGGGCCCGATCGTGCTGCGGGTTGAGGGCGATCGCCTGGTTGTAGGAGTCGATCGCCTCGGGATAGCAGTCGAGTCGCACCAGCACATTGCCCCGGCTGTACCAAACTTCCGCGTCGTTGCGATCGAGGTCGATCGCCCGATCGTAGGATTGCAGCGCCGCTTCACAGTTGCCCAACTGCGTCAACACAATGCCGCGATTGTGCCAGGCGCTGGCGTTCTGGTCATTCAGTTCGATCGCCCGATCGTAGGACTGGAGCGCCTCCTGGGGTCGCTGCAACCGCGCCAGGGCATTCGCCCGGTTATACCAGGCTTCGTGGCTGGCGGGATTCAGGGAAATCGCTTGGTTATAGGCCTGGAGCGCCGGTTCGATTTGTTGCAGCTTGCTGAGGGTCAAGCCCTGATGTAGCCAGAGGTCGGGGTTGTTCGGGTTCAGGCCGATCGCCTGTTGGTAGGAAGTGGCCGCCTCCTCCAACTTGCCCAGCCGCATCAGCACCAGGCCCCGGTTGTGCCAGCTTTCGTAGCTGTCGGGCTTCAGGCGCACGGCCCGATCGTAGGCGGCGATCGCGGCGGGATACCGTTGCAACGCTTCCAACACCACCCCCTTGCCCCACCAGGCGGCGTAGCAGTCCGGCTGCTGGTCGATCGCCTGGTCGTAGGCCGCCAGCGCCCCTTCTGGATCGCCACTGCGGAACAACTGCTCGGCGCGATCGGCCATGTTGTTGGCACTGTTGGCGCTAGCGGGCATCGCTGCCGCCGCGATCGGCATTTGCTGCATTTGCAACGCCACCAACTGTTCCACCAACGTCCGCAATTCCTGTTGAATTTGCGGTTGAATCAAGCCGAGCAGTTCTTGCGGCGCTTTGTGGGTAAAGTCGGCGATTAATTGGGCTTTTTGGCGTTCGGCCTGCCCCGCCAAGATTTGCATGTTGGAAATAAATTCCTTTTCCAGCTCGGCAATTTGGTGTCGCGCCACCCGCCGATCGCCCGCCAACTTGGATTGGAATTGGCCCAACTCCTGCTCCGCCGCCGTTTTCACCGTGGCCACATGGGTTTCGAGTTCTTGAATCAGCGCCGTGGCTGATTGCTTCGTGCGCTCCACTTGCTCATGCAGCTCTTGCAAACTGCGATCGGCCCGGTGGCGCGCCGTCTTCACCCGCGTATCCAAATCGCCCAAATCCTTCAGGTTTTGGCGCACGGATCGCACCAAATGATTCACCACCGATCGCCGCCCCAGCCACAGGGTCGCCGTCATCCCCAAGGGCGCAAGACCCAACGCAATCAGCAACCAACTGAGGCCGCTGACGGTTCGATCGAGACTGGCCTCGGCGGTCGGCGCAGCATCAACCGTCGCGAAGGCCATGTGGGCCCGGGTGGGTTCCGTGGTTTCGGCTCCCGCTAAGGGCGCTTCGGGTTCCGGGGCGATCGCACAGGGACTCGCGGGCTGGCCCGCCTGGGTCGGAGGACAAGCGGTCGTGGGTGGAGCCGCCATGGCCCCATCCGCCTGCCAAAGGGCCGGCCCCGTGGCGGCCAGCGCCGGAATCAGAGCCACCGCCCAGCGGCGATCGCGCATTCCACCGAGATTGCTGCGGGAAGAACTCATGGATAGCCAGCCTCCGAACCCATAGCGAGCGACGTTTTACACCCGGCCCGTACCGAGTGACTAGCTACTGTTTCGGAGGCGATCGCCCGCAATCCGGGGAAGGCGACGGATGGTAATCGTCAAGCCATGATTGGGTTGCCAAACAACCATAGCCAGCAGACTGATCTGAACAACCCAGCAACCTATCCTTGATTTTTAATCAGCATCACTTCAATAATTTGACTCGCTTCCTCGTCGGACAAGTCCAAGGCACGATGCAAGCTTCCCAGGAGTTCTTCTTCTTCGTAGCTCACCTCACCATCAGCCAGCACCAAATCTGTCGCGATCGCAAAGGTTGTGGCATACAGATCGTGAGGCAAGGTGACAACTGCCGCTGTAAACAGGGTCTCTGCTCCCTCTCGTCGCAAAATGCCACAGAGATTGTCAATCATGCGTTCCATTACATCACTGGAGTAGCTGCGAAATAGTTTCATTCGCTGCAAAGTGATGTTCAGCAAACGCGCCTCATCATCTGCTAGATAGCCATCGGCTGCCACCACTAACAACATAATGGCTGCAAACCCTTCGGCCGGGCCAAGGGTCAAGGCTGTGGTCTGGGCTTTTTTCTGCTTACGGAATGCGTCAAACAATCCCATGGCTTTTAAAGGGGGACGAGAATAACTTTGGATCAGTTTCTTGTTTAGATCAGCGCCTTTGTTCTCGCTTAATCATAGAGCCTGAGTTCCGGTTTTGCCATGGTCACTAACCCTCCACTAAATGACTGGAGCCGGAGTTGTGGCTGTCAATGACTGGTAAATGGCCCCTAGCTCAACCAAGCCAACAACATTCGCGGCGCAGGCAACACCACCAACACCAACACCACCAGGGCCAAAAAGCCCAAGCCATCGCGCCAATCGTCCAGCGGGGTCACATCATCCAGGGCCGGTTGACTGACCGCCGGCAGGAAAAAGACCAACAGGGCCAGCGTCAAAAATTCACTGCGGGCCACGGCCAAGGCCACCACCGCAAACCGGGCAATGTGCCCGACGATCGCCGCGCCCTGGACTCCGAGCATGGCCCGAATCATCCGCCCGCCATCCAGCGACCCCAGGGGCAACAGATGAAACGCGCCCAACCAAAGACCGATGTAGCCGGCCAGGGCGATCGGGTGCAGGGCGATCGCCTTGCCCACCGACAGGGACGCACCCAACACCGCTTTGCTCAACAGGGTCAGGCCGATCGAATAGCTCGGGTCGATCGATCGCCAATTCAGCAACCCCGACCCGGCCAGCGGAGCCACCACCGTCGAGTGGGCCAACCCCCAAATCAACAGCGGAATCGAGATCGCCAACCCCCCGATCGCTCCCCAAAAGCCCACATCAAACATCGCTCGCCGGTGGGGCATGGGCGATCGCAGGGGCGTAAAGGCTCCCAGGGTTCCCAGCAGCGCCGGAATCGGGATAAACAGCGGCAGAGACACCGACACCCGATGGCGCTTGGCCGCCAGGTAATGGCCCATCTCGTGGGCCGCCAAAATGCTCAGCAACCCAACGGCGTAGGGCAACCCCGATTGCAGAAACGTCCAATCCCGCACCACGTCGAGCTTCGGGTTCCGCAGCATCTCCGCCCCCATCAGGGTCATCGACAGCAGCGACAGGGCCAACAGCCCGCCCGACCAGAGCAATTGCTTCCACAGGGGCGGCTCGATCGCCAGGGTGCGCCCGATCGCCGTGCGTTGGGGATTCGGCACCAGCGCAAAGAAAGGTTTGCCGTTTTGGCCCTCCTGAAAAATCACCAGGAAGCGATCGCTAAATTTTTGGCGAATCTTGTCGCAGACCGTGCGGTAGGCCAAGGCCGGTTCCGCCCGCAATTGGCCATAGCACAGGGCTGCCTGGGGACGGTGTTCCACGCTGTTCAGGTAAAACACCGACCAGGGAAAACAATCTTGCAGGCTGGCTTCTTCGGTGCGATCGAGCAAGCGTGGGGGAATTTTTGACGCACCGAGGGCCTGGGCCAAGGCCAGAGCTTCGGCGGGACTGCTGGGATCCGAGAGGACGGAAATGGGCGATTGCAAATCATCGTCCAAGGACTCCTGGGGCCGGGCCGATCGCCCCTGTTGCACCAAAATGACGTAAATCAACGGACAGGCAATAAATGGCGGCAACGCCAACCACGGCGGCACGGGCTGTCCTGGCCCGTTGACCAGCGTCCAGGTCGTCCAAATCAACGCCGGAGCCATCATCACCAGCCACAGCACCCAAACTGATGTCCGGGTGATGCCGCTCACGCTCTGGCGAACAATAAAATATGCGACGATGCCGATCAACACTAGCCAAACAATCATCTGATGCCCAAGCCACCGCAGGCTGTTTTCGATTCGATCTATGCGTTTCCGCCCAACCGCGACACGTTGGGAGGGACTGCTTATTTCATTGTAGGAAACTCGATCGACCCTGCTCACCCCTCTGCCCAGAATGGGGAACCGGCCAACATCCTGATTGACTGCCCGCCCTGGCATCCAGAAACGCAAGATTTCTTGGAGCAGCATGGGGGCGTGCGTTGGTGGATTTTCACCCACCGCAGCTCCTTTGGCCCCTTGAAAGTGGTGCGGGCCTTGCACGCGGCCTTTAGCGCATCTCCCTCGACGGAGGCTACGGGGGCAGATACCACAGGGCCAGAGGCGATCGACCCATCACCGCGCTGCGAATTGGTGGTGCAGGAGCAAGAAGCCTATCTATTACCCAATTTACCGGTAACGACGTTTCACGAGGCCATTGAACTGCGGCCAGGGTTGCAGGTGGTTTGGACACCGGGCCACACGCCGGGGTCATCCTGCGTGTGGCTCGATCGAGCAGGGGGCATTCTCTTTAGCGGGCGACATTTGTTGCCCACGCCCCAGGGGGAGTTGATGGCCCTGAAAACAGCCAAGACCTTCCATTGGTTCCGGCAGTTGCGATCGGTGCAGGCGCTGCTCGATCGCTTCTCGCCCGCCACCCTGGCCCACTGCTGTCCCGGCGCGAGTGTCGGCTTTTTGCGCGGAGCCTTGTCGATCGACCACGCCTACGATCGGCTCACGGCCTTGAATCTAGACGCAGCCAAGCTAGATCCAGTGGCACTCCAATCGCCAGCCCCGATCGAATCCCTAGACCCTTAACGCTGCTCGCACCCTCAAAACCCGCGATCCTTGGCTCAAGGGCAACACCGGCAAAGAACAACGGCTGCCCCCGGAAATGCCTGAGCCAGGACGGCGCGATCGGGACTGAAGTCATATTTTGAGGTCGTCTTTTGAAATCATATTTTTGAAGTTATAGATCGCCATCACACATTTCTGACCATCACACATTTTTGGGATTCTATGGAGGCTGACCCCGTCTAACCCGCCAACCTTCGATCGGCTTGAGATTGGGTTAACACAGTCGATATCAAATATGGTCGATATCAAGTATCGATGCGATCGACCGCCAAAGACGGGCACTAAAGTATCTGGCTCGCCGTTCGTCCTGCCTCGAAAGAGTTCCTCAAAAGGCAAGACGCTCATACTCCCGTGTGGTTCGATACGACTTTTGTAAATTATTCGTAATCAATAGTCCCATCCCATCCCATCCCCAGATCCTATCCATGGGGGCTTATCACCCATTTAGGAAATTATGTTCCCCCATAGTCGATCGCAATCATTATTACTGTCGGCATTAGCTGCTTTACAACGTTATTTAAAGCAAATATAAATTTTTCTGCTTGGAATAGACAAAAATGATGCAATGACCTAGAAAATTTCGATTGCGTCATCGTTTTTAATGATAGGATTTAAAGGCAAAGGGGTGTATTGCATTAAGATCACCGGTCTTTAGAAACTATTTTTTCGATTTCTTTGATGAACTATACACAAAGAAATCTTCTGCAATATTTCTTAATACGGTCTTGAGACTGTGTTAATCCAGCTTGAAATCTGTCATCGAATAACGAGACATTCTCAACGTCATTTAACACAATGAGCATCTAGGTAATATCTAGCCATCTCCCAGGAGTTTGACAAAATGCTAATGAGTGATTTTGGCATTGACCTCATTTCAATGATTCATTATCTACAATCTCAGACGCTAACCCATGAAGAGATCGTTTGGGTTCGGACGTTTAATATCCAACAGATTGTAGAACTCGCGTCTCAAAAGGGCTACCATCTCCTGAGCCACGATCAAATAACAATTAAATAGGGCGATCGGGTTGCTTGGTGATCGTTTTTACTCCCAGCAATGCGCTTTGCTATCCATTCATGCGATCAGACAATTCGTTGAAATCCTGAACGAAGGTCTTACGAGCTATCCAATCGCATGAACGGATCAAACACCGAAAGATGGGTAGGTTCCTGACACAGGGGCTGCCCATCTTTTGCTTGGGAGCGGCTGGGGGCGGGATCTGTGCCTCGTTGCCCCAACTGTTCTAAATTCCAAATCCAGATTCCAAATCCAGATTCCAAATCCAGATCCCAAATCCAGATCCCAAATCCAGATCCCAAATTTCAGAGCGAAGCCTAGCTAGCGCAACCCTTTGGCGGCCTGGTAGCGTTGATCGACAACAGCCCAGTTCACGACAGTCCACCAACGCTTGAGATATTCATCGCGGCGGTTGCGGTAATTCAAGTAGTAGGCATGTTCCCAAACGTCGTTGCCCAATAGGGGCGTTTGACCTTCCATGCGGGGGCTGTCTTGGTTGGCGGTGCTGGTGACGGCGAGTTGGCCTTGGCGATCGAGCACGAGCCAGGCCCAGCCGCTGCCGAAGCGCTTGAGACCGGCTTGGTTAAAGGCCGTCTGGAAGGCGCTGAAGCTGCCGAAGGTGTCGGTGATGGCGCGGCCGATCGCTCCGGTGGGTTCGCCGCCGGCCTTGGGGGCCATGCTTTCCCAAAACAGGCTGTGGTTGTCGTGGCCGCCGCCGTTGTTGCGGACGGCGGTGCGGATGTCGGCGGGCAGGTCGTCGAGGTTGCTGATCAGGGCGGCGATCGGCCGATCGTGCAGCTCGGGATAGGGGGCGATCGCGGTGTTCAGGTTTTTCACGTAGGCGGCGTGGTGCTTGTCGTGGTGAAACTCCATGGTTTCGCGATCGATCGTTGGCTCCAGCGCGTCATAGGCGTAGGGCAACGGCGGCACGGTAAAGATTTCAGGCACGGTGGGGGTGGTTTGGGCGAGGGCTGTCCCGATCGACCCATCGCGCCCGACTGCCCACCAGTCCAGCACCGTTAACCCAGCGGTCGCGGCGAGCGATCGCCCCAAAAATGCACGACGAGAAAGAGCCATAGGATACCCAAACGTCTCAAAAACGCTTAAAACAGGCCGGACGAATCTGACCCATTGTTCTGACCATCTGTACAGAACATCTGAACAATGGTGTTGAACCCATGATCGGGCGAGATGCTCGATCGGGGTATGTTTCGAGAATACGCGGTAGCCGGCGGGCCCGTCGATGGCACAGACGGTTGATGGTTAGATGATCAGTGGTTGTGATCGGTAGTTGGTTAGATCGTTGGTGATTAGGTTGGCGATTGGATTGGTTATTCGTTAATTGCCGTTGATTCCCCTTCTGAGCGGGTTGCCATGATTGTTCAATTGCTGCAAGCGCTGCATCGTCGCTGGACTGGTTGGCTCACCCATTGGGAAACGCGGCTGGTGGGGTTGTCGTTTCAGGGGGCGCTGCTGGGGATGATCGCCCTGTTTCTGTTTGGGGCGGCGACGAATGCGATGGCGGGTTGGCTCTACGTGATGAGCGGTGTATTGTTGGCGCTGATGCTGGTGGCGGCGGTGTTGACGGCTCGATCGCTCGGGGGGCTGACGGCAACCCGATCGCCCGTTGCGCCCATCAGTGTTGATGACATCGCCACGATCGATTGCCGAATCACGAATTCCGCCAAAACCGCCCGATCGCTGCTGCAATGGATCGATCGACCGCCCGCGCCCCTGGCCGTGACCAGCGGGTCGATCGCCCTGATTCCCGCCCACGGCACGGTGACGGTGCAAAGCCAGTTGCGCGCCTCGCGCCGGGGAATTTATCGCTGGCCCGGCCTGACGCTGCGATCGGGCGCGCCCTTTGGTCTGTTTTGGCGACAGCAGGCGATCGCCGCCCCCGCCAAGCTGGTGGTCTATCCGCGCGTTTGGCCCCTGGCCCAATGCCCGATCGTGGACTTGATGGGCGAAGGCGATGCCCAAACGGCGGCCGGCGATCGGGCCCTGCGCCTGGGCAGCGAAGGCCTGACCCGATCGCTCCGGCCCTACCGCTGGGGCGACTCCACCCGGCTGATCCATTGGCGCAGCAGTGCCCGGTTTGGTGAGCTGCAAGTGCGGGAGTTGGAAACCGCCGCCACCGGCCCAGACTTGATCGTGGCCCTCGACAGCGCGATCGCCTGGGATGCCGATGACTTTGAGCAGGCCGTGGAAGCCGCCGCCTCGATTTATGTCTATGCCAGCCGGTGCTATCTCGACCCGTTTTTGTGGACGGCGACCACGGGGCTGGTGCGCGGCCGGCAAGTGGTGCTCGAAACCCTGGCCGGCACGCAGGCCGGAGAACTGGCGCAACACGATCGCCCGACCCGATCGGTGCTGTGGCTGACGGCGGCGGCCGATCGGGTGGCCGACTTGCCCGATCGCAGTCGCTGGTTGCTGTGGTTACCGCCGGGGGCTGCGCTCGCCGGCCCCGGCGCAGGGCGATCGACCCCGGGCCTTACCCTCACGCGCGATCGGGCGATCGCCGAGCAGTTGCAAACGTGGCACTAGGCCCGCAACGTCTGCCGCACGGCCACTCGCCCACCCCCATTACGCTACTGCCAAAATTGCGATCCCTTTTGAGCAATTTTGATCGATGATTTAGATAGGCAATCACAGAATTCCCATCGCCGACCCGCTCAGCATTTATTGGTACATAGTCAACAATCAATCGGCAATTCATCGGCAGTTCATCGGCAATCAATCCACCGAAATATGCCACCAAAATATGGCGCTTCATCGTTCATCCTGGCAACCATACCGTCTTGCCATCCCTTGAGCGATGATGGCCGGCCCATGGGTTTCCATTGACCATCCCAAACAATGGCAATCCGTTGAGCAGCATTGCTCATCACTATGGCAATTTCAACTATCAAAGGAGTTGTATTGCCCTCTTTTGCCAGTCAATTAACTGTCAATGGCTCGTTTCCGGGTTGGCAAGTGCTGGGGTTTTCTTCGCCGGTTTTCGTTGCTTTAGCCTCCCACCAGGTCTATGAACAACGCACAATTCTTTGACACCATGTCCGATCAAAACGTGCCTGACACGCCTTTTTGGCAAGGCGTTAAGCAGTTCAATGGCGGTGAATTTTATGACTGCCATGACACGATCGAAGCCCTGTGGATGGTTGCGAATGAACCCGATCGCACCTTCTATCAAGGCATTTTGCAAGTCGCGGTTGCCCTGCACCACTTGGGCAATTTGAATTGGCGAGGCGCGGCAATTTTGTTAGGCGAAGGCCTCAACCGTCTGACCAAGTACGACGATCATTACAGCGGAATTGAGGTCGATCGATTCATTACCCAAGTGGCCGATGTTTTGCATTTCCTGCAAGTGATGGGCCCCGAGCGGGTGGAGTTGGCTGCCATTTACTTGGGTTTGCGATCGGGCACGGTGCCTGAGCCGATCGACTCCCCCGCCACCATCCCCGCCGTCGCCCTACCCAAAATTACGCGCCAAAATACTGCGCCCGACATCGGGTTGTAGTCCATTGCAGCATCGCCAGCCGAGGTGTGGATCGGCAAGCGGCACAGTCCTCTGTGGCATTGGTAGCGATCCCGTGCCATGGTGTTCGGCGTTGTGGGCTAAGGGCGATCGCGCCTGGCCCCGCTTGTGTCCCCAGGAATTAAATCCGTGGCAAACGCTTGGTATCGCCGCTACAACCCTTTTAACGAGCAGTGGCACCCGTTGCGGTGGGTTCGCCCATTCATGCGCCCGAAAACCCTGGCTCTGCTGGAGTCCTGCACGATCGGGCTGGTGGCGGGTTTGGCGGCGGTGTTGCTGAAGTGGGGGGCCGCTTGGGTGGGCACGCAGCGAATCGCGATCGCCACCCACAGCGCCACGCCGGGTCTGGCGTTGGCCTTGGTGGGGGTGGTGGGCTGCTGGCTGGCGGGCTGGCTGGTGCAGCAGTTTTCGCCCGATGCGGGGGGCAGCGGCATTCCCCAGGTGAAGGCCAAGCTCGCCTTCGGGCCGATCGTCCTGGATTGGAAATCCGTGTGGGTGAAGCTGTTGGCCACGATGCTGACCCTGGGGTCGGGCTTGACCCTGGGGCGACAGGGGCCGACGGTGCATGTGGGCGCGTCGATCGCCGCCCAACTGAGCCGCTGGATTCCCACCTCGCCGGCCTACCGTCGCCAAACGATCGCGGCGGGGGCGGCGGCGGGCTTGGCGGCGGGGTTTAATGCCCCGATCGCCGGTGTGCTGTTTGCGATGGAGGAATTGCTACACGATGTGTCGGGGTTGACCCTGGGGCCGGCCCTGCTCGCATCCTTCGTGGGGGCGGTGGTGGCCCGATCACTCGGCGGCGAAATCTTGCCCGTGAATTTGAATCTGTCCCGGGCCGCCACGGAATTCGCCGTCACCGAAATTCCCGCCTATTTGGTGTTGGGGTTGCTGGCGGGTTGGTTGGGGGCGAATTTTAGTCGGGGCGTGGTCGCCAGCCTGGGCCTTTATCGGCGGCTGAATTGGGGGTTGCCCGGTCGGATGGCGATCGCCGGGGGGATTACGGGGCTGGTGATGGCCCTGCTGCCCCAGGATTTTTGGAACTATAGCTGGCTGCGGGAAGAGCTGGTGTTGGGCGGCCGATCGTGGCAGGGGGCGGCGATCGCCTTTAGCGCACATTTTTTGCTGACCTTGGTGGCCTTTGGTTCCGGTGCGCCCGGGGGGTTGTTTGGCCCGTCGCTGATTTTGGGCGCATCCCTCGGCAGCGTGGTGGGGGTGCTGATGGGGGCAGAGTCGGTGACAACCTATGCGCTCACGGGGATGGGCGCATTTTTTGCGGCGGTGTCGCGGGTTCCGATTACGGCGATCGCGATCGTCTTTGAAATGGCGGCGGACTTTAACCTCGTGTTGCCCCTGACGATCGGTTCCACGGTGGCCTATTTGGTGGCCGATCGGCTGGATCCGGGGTCGCTGTACGATCGGCTGCTGGCCCTGAAGGGGTTGGAGTCGGAGCCGATCGCCGATGTGGATTTGTTGGCGAATCTCACCGCCAAGGATGTGATGCATCAGCCGGTGGAAACCTTGCGCACCCAGCAAACCTTGGAAAATGCCCGCCAACGGTTTTTGGAGTCGCACCATCGCGGCTTTCCGGTGGTGGACGATCGGGGAAACCTGGTCGGCATTTTGACCCAATCGGACATTACGGACTTGGACGCGGAAGACCTGTCGCCCACGGCTCCGGTGACGGCGGCCATGACCCCCCAGCCGATCGCCGTGCAAATTGACGATCGGCTTTCGGATATTCGCTTTTTGCTGAGTCGCTACAAACTGGGTCGGCTGCCCGTGCTGGAGGGCCAACGGTTGGTGGGGATTGTCACACGCAGCGACTTGATTCGGGTGGAGTCTAAGCAGCTCGGCGGTGAAATGAACCCGCAAGTGCCACGCCGCCCGGCCTACGCCATTTACAAAACGCGCGGCCCGAATACGGGGCGATCGCGCATTCTCGTCCCGATCGCCAATCCCGCTGCGGCCCTCGGGTTGTTGCGGCTGGCCCTGGCGATCGCCCGCGATCGGCAAGCGGAGGTGGAATGCCTGCATGTAATCACCATCGGCTCCGGCCAGTCGCCCGCCGAAACCGAGATTGATCCGGCCACAACCGCCCCCATGCGGAAATTATTTGAGCGAACCACCCGGGCCGGCCGCACGTGGCAGATTCCGGTTCACAGCCAAATTTGCCTCGCACGCGATCCAGCGGAAGCCATTTTGGAGGTGATTCAACGCCGCCGGATTGATCTGGTGGTGATGGGCTGGCAAGGGACGATCGCCCGCCCGGGCACACCGATCTTTGGCGACTCCCTGGCGCGGGTGCTGCGCGACGCACCCTGTGAGGTGATGTTGGTCAAGTGGGGCGATGGTCTCTTTGACCGCAAAACCATGCATCAACAGGATGTGGTGCGGGTGATGCTGAGTCTCGATCGCTGGCTCGTCCCGATCGGTGGCGGCCCCAATGTGGAACGGGCTCTGAATTTGTTGCCGCCCCTGTTGAGCCTGACCCGATCGGCCACCGTCACCCTCTGCCAGGTGTTGCCCACGTCCGGCGACCCGCCGGATCCTGAGACCCAACCCTGGACAACGGAGGTGCTCGACCAAGCCACGGCCCGGCTCGATCGGGCGATCGACACCCCCGTCACCGCCGTGGCCTTTTGTGCGCCGAATATTACCGAAGCCATTTTGCGGCTGGCGGCCCGCCTCGACAGCCAAGCGATCGTCCTCGGGGCCAGTCGCGAAAGTTTGCTGAAACAGGTGATCCACGGCAACCTGCCCGCCGAAATTGCCCGCCACTACACCGGCACAATCTTGGTGGTGCGCGGCCCCTTGGATGCCGACTAGGCCCCGATCGCCATGGCCCCAGGGGTCTGTAAATTCAGCGTTAACTATTCAGCGCTAAACATTCAGCGTTAACTGACAAGGCGCAAACGATCGCCGGTGCAGCGGCGTGGGGCCCAAGGCCTGCAACGCCGCCCGGTGGGCCGCCGTGCCATAGCCCTTGTTAGCCGCCAAATCGTAGCCGGGATAATCTGCCGCCAGTCGAACAATTTGGGCATCGCGATCGACCTTGGCCAAAATGCTGGCCGCCGCGATCGCGATCGAGTGGCGATCGCCCTGAATCACCGTTTCCTGGGAACAAAACAGCTCCGGAATCGGCCGGTTGCCATCCACTAGGCAATGGTCAGGAGCCGGATCGAGCAACTCCACCGCCCGCCGCATCGCCAACAACGTCGCACCCAAAATATTTAGCCGATCGATCTCCGCCACCGAGGCTTCGGCCACCGCGTAGGCGATCGATCTCGCCTGGATTGGCTCCACCAAGGCTTGCCGCCGCCGCGCCGACAATTGCTTGCTATCGCGCACACCCAGGGCGCGCAATTCCGCCTCGGCCGCCGGCGACAGGATCACAGCCGCCACCACCACGGGGCCAAACAGGGCCCCGCGGCCGACTTCATCGACTCCGGCAATCCGGGGAGTAGGCTGCTGAGTGCTCACGGACGGGGCTGATTCCCGACTAGGAGCGGGTGCTCGATCGCCGCCGCCGACGACGCGGCCGGCCGCCCCCATCCCCACCGGGTGTGACCGACACGATCTCCGGCAAATTGGCTGCGTTGGATGAGCTGGCTGAATTAGCTGAGCTGGCTGAATTGGACGACACCGGTTCCATGGCGGATTCCTCAACGGCCGCCGGTTCAGTTCTCCCGCCATCCGAGGGCGCGGCCACCTCATAGGCCGGCATCGGGGCCGGCACAGGCGTGGGAGCCGTTTGGCCCGGCAACAGCACAGAGACGATCGCGCTTTCGGGTCGCTCCGGGGGCAGATCGCTCAGCAAAAGGGGCGAAACCCCCATCCAGGCATAGACTTCCTGCTCCTCAGAGGTCATGGTGACAGCCACCACTTCTCGAGGTTCCACCGATCGAGATCCCCGTCCCCGGCCGCGTTCGGGGCGGCCGTTGCGACCGGGGGCCGCACTGCCCGCCGCCGGGATGCTTGACCCCGATGGCGACGGCAGCGGTGCAGGCGTGCTGATCGGGCTGATCACATCGAGATCCGGCAAGGCTTCGTCCGGCTCGGGGTCGATCGCCGCGATCGGGGGCAGGGTCGTGGCCCCGCGCCGCACCGGGGGTAACTCATCATTGCCGCCCCGACGACGGCGACGGCGGCGATTGCCACTGCCACTGCCGAGGGATTCTTGGTAGTTGGGATGGTTGCTGAGATCCAGATCCTGCAAATTCGGCAGCGGATCATCGAGGCTGGGCAAGCTAGCGATCGCGACGGGCGGCGACGGGGGCAATTCCCGCGAGCGGCTGGCGATCGACCGGCGACCCCCCACACTCGATCGGCTCTTTTGCAGCATCGGAATATTCGGGCGATCGGTCCCGTCCGTCATATTCGGCAGCAGGCTCACCGGCTCCGCATCCTCCGCCTCATCCGGCAGATGCGCCAAAATGCCCAAACCGCCACAGGTGGGGCAAGCCCGCCCAAACAGCTCGTACAGATTTTGGCCCTGGCGCTTGCGCGTCAGCTCCACCAGCCCCAATTCGGACAGTTGGGCAATTTGCGGCCGCGCCTTGTCGGACTTGAGCGCCTTGCTGAAATGCTCCAACACTTGCAGCCGATCGCGGTGGGACTCCATATCAATGAAGTCCACCACAATCACCCCCGCCAAATTTCGCAACCGCAACTGGCGGGCGATTTCCGTCGCTGCCTCGCAGTTGGTCCAGAGCACCGTTTCCCGGGCCGTGGCCGATCGGGTAAACGACCCCGAGTTCACATCCACCACCGTCAGCGCTTCCGTTGGCTCAATGACGATGTAGCCCCCGGACGGCAGATCCACACGCGGCTTCAGGGCCTCGCGAATCGCCGCATTCACCCGGAAATACTCCAAAATCGAAGCCCGTTCCCGGTGGTGGTCGATCGACACCCCCGGCAGCGTCTTGCTCCCGGCCCACAGCGTCACTTGCTGCTTAATCCGCTTCATCCCCGAGTGGGAATCCACCACCACCCGGTTCACATCCTGGGTATAGGCCTCGCGCAGCACCCGCTGAATAAAGTCATCATCCCGCTCCAGCAACGCCGGGGCCCGCGTCGAAGCCGCCTCCTGTTGAATCGATTCCCAGCGGCGTTGGAGCGCTTCGAGGTCTTCCATGATCGCCTCTTCGGCCACGCCTTCGGCCTCCGTGCGCACCAACAGCCCCATGCCGGACGGCTTAATCAAAATGGCCAGGGCCCGCAACCGGTGGCGCTCGTTTTCGCGCTCGATCCGCCGCGACAGATTGACCCCCGACCCAAAGGGCATCAAGACCAAGTAGCGACCGGGCAGGCTCACTTTGCCGGTCAACCGAGGGCCTTTATTGCCCGTCGGCTCCTTCATCACTTGGACTAGCACTTTTTGTTGCGGAGCCAGCAGTTCCGTGATGGAGCCGGCGGTTTTTCGCAGCCGCAGGGGTCCCAAGTCGGACACATGAATGAACCCGTTGCGCTCCGAATCACCGATGTTGACGAAGGCTGCGTCAATGCCCGGTAAGACGTTTTCAACTACGCCGAGATAGATGTCGCCGACCTGGTGACTGCCAGTGGCCACGATCAACTCTTGAACGCGGTCTTCGCTAAAGACGGCAGCAATGCGGTGCTGTTCGGCGATGATAATTTGTTTGGGCATGCAGATTCCTCTGGGAATTCACGGGCGATCGCCACATGCGGTCTGCTGCACCGCCTGGAGGATGCAGGGGACGATCGTCGCCGGGGGATAAGCAGTAATCGAAGGCTCGCTGACAAACCGCTTCATGCAGGTTCGATCAAGAAAGGCAGAATGGTTGGAGGTTGTGACTCGACCGGTGGGAGTGCGGGAGCTTTTTGCAGATTCAAATTCAAACAAACTTGAATCCCAAAAATCTTCGCAGCCGCGATCGGGAACGCTACCCACTAACCAGCAAATGGGTCTAACGGCGACCGGCTTACGGGAGATTGGTACGAGGTCAGTAGACGACAGTCTCCCTTCTAAATCCAGAAGGGCTGCTCGCTGGGCTAGCCTCCCCCCGATCGCTCCACTGGGAACGGTCGGATCTTGCAAAATTCCGCAAGGGTGCCGCTAACGGCTCAATAGACGGCGAAGCTAGGCGATCGACAGCATTGCCAAGGCACGCACGAACTAAGTTGTGAGCCTCGTTTGACAGTGAAAGGGCAATGCGATCACCGGTTGATTCGCGGTCTGCCGATTGGCCGATCACAGCCGACCAGGTCGGTTCAATCGAACGATCGAGAAAGACCAGAGACATCCACACGGGCCATGGGGCTGCCAAGAAACATTGGTCAAAGCTGAGTCAAACCGCCGACAATCAGACCGTATAAAGAGACGCGCCATCGATCGGACGAAGCGATCGGACAATTCAAGAATGAAGATTCGATCGAAAGTCAACCAAAAAGGGCTGCGACTCAACGGCGATCAACCAGACGATTGAAGTGCGTTTGGTCTGCTGGTCAGTTCACGAAGCGGCGGAGTCGGGATCGATCGAGAATCTCAAACACATCCCAATTTCCGAATCATTCGTCAACCTTAAATTGACCAAGACAGAAATCCAAAAGGGGCTGAAGGCTTGACCACTGCATCCTGCGAGTCTCGCACATCGTTAATGAGCAATAGTGGCTCCGATGCGCAGTCGCCCGCGAAATCGGCTCTCAACAGCCGAGGCAGTTCCTGATGGCACAACGGTTGCTCGGGGCGTTCCCGCTGCACAGGCGCTCGGTCGAGGACGGGCATTAAGCGCGTTCTGGGTAAATGCCTGGCTCGATTGATTGTGAGGGCAATCGGCTGCTACAGCGTTGTCTTTGGTGGTGTCGCGCACCGGGACGACCGCTAAGCAGCTATCCACAGTGTAGCAGGTGGCTAGCACACCACCAGGATGTTCCGCCGAATTGAGCAATGACCTGCGGAATTTGTTGCGATTCGTTACAGATTGCCAACGTCCGCAATTATTACGCCCGCCAGTCCCTCGATGCTCTCCATGTCGGGTGTACCGGCCGGTGGTTTGGCCAGGGCATCGGTCAGGATTAGGCCGCAGCGGTGTGATCGGGTCAGGATCAACTCGCGCTCCGTGGCTTGCTCGATCAGCCAGGCCAGATGCTCCGGCCGCAGTTGTTGGCCATCGTTGCGACAGAGGCCGCGATAGTGCAACATTGCCCGATCGCCCGTCACGGCCACCAGCGTCAGCTCATCCAGCCAGTCGCGCAAATTGACCTGGGTGGTTTTGCCGGATTTGGTGGTTTTTTCCCAGAGCCATTCGGGTCGATCGAGCACGGTAGCCAGGGCGGCGGCCCAGTCGATCGCCCGCTCATCGGTTGCCCGCACGTCGATTTCGTACTCCGCGCGATCGAGCAGTTGGTTCGCCGCCGGATGCTTGAGGGGCACATCCTCAATACCCAGCAGGGGTAAATCTGCCGGGAGCTGGGCCGCCAACTCCGCCTGAATCTGCGCCAGGGGCCACCCTTCCGTCAGCTCCAGATCGAGAATTTCTCCCTCGCTGGTGACACCCAGGGACAGGGCATGGGCCAACACGATCCGAGGCGAGGGATGGAAGCCGCCCGTGTAGGAAATCGGAATCGCGGCCCGGCGCACGGCCCGATCGAGCAGCCGCATCAAATCCAAATGGCTCAACAGCGCCATTTCCCCCCGCTTGGCAAACCGCAGCCGCACCCGCTGGGCCCGGGTTTGGTTCGGCTTAAATTGCCCCTGAAACACCGGAATCACCAGCGGCGGTACTACCACATTCGTCCCAAAGTCATAGCCACAAACCCCGCAATGGGAGCAACCCTCAAAGGAACAGTCGGGAACAGTCGCCGCCTCCAGGGCCCGTTGCAGGTCTTCCTTCAGCCATTGTTTGTCCACGCCGCTGTCCAGGTGATCCCAGGGCACGGGCCGATCGAGCAAGGCCGCCCGATCGATCGCCATCTCCGCCGTCTCCTCACCCGCCGCAAACGCATTCCACTCCCCATCGGCCACCTGGCGATATTTCCAGCTCAGGCCGGCCTCCTCGATCGCCTGTTGCCAGGCCCCAAAGGCCCGCTCCAGGCTCTCCCACCAGGAATCCATCCCCGCGCCCAGCTCCCAGGCCCGCCGCACCACCGGGGCCAAGCGGCGATCGCCCCGGCCAATGAAATCCTCCATCGCCGAAATCCGCACATCGGTAAAATTCGCCTTCAGACCACGAATCGTCCGAAATTCCTGGCGCAGCAGCGACTGCTTGCGCAAAAACTCCGTCGTAGACACCGTATGCCACTGGAACGGCGTGTGGGGCTTCGGCGTAAAGTTGGAAATCGTCAGGGTAAATTGAATCCGTTTGCGGCCGCGGTTGCCACACTCCCGCTGGAGCCAGCGCACGGTTTCCGCAATTCCCAACACGTCCGCATCAGTTTCCCCGGGCAACCCGATCATGAAATAGAGCTTGATCTTGTCCCAACCCTGATCCCAAGCGGTTTTCACGCCCCGGAGCAATTCCTCGTTGGTCAACCCCTTATTAATGATGTCCCGCAGGCGCTGGGTGCCCGCTTCCGGCGCAAAGGTCAGGCTGCTTTGGCGCGTGCCCCCGAGAATGTTGGCGATGTTTTCGTCAAAGCGATCGACCCGCTGGCTCGGCAACGACAGGGTAATATTCTCGCCCTGGAGCCGGTTTTTGATTTCCAGCCCCACGGCCGGCAGCGCCAAATAGTCCGAGCAACTGAGGGACAGCAACGAAAACTCATTAAAGCCCGTGGCGCGCATCCCGTCGGCCACCGCGTCGATCACTTCTTCAGGATCCACATCGCGGGCGGGCCGGGTCAGCATCCCCGGCTGGCAGAACCGACAGCCGCGCGTACAGCCCCGGCGAATTTCCACCGTCAGCCGATCGTGCACCGTTTCCACGTAGGGCACCAGCCCGATCGAATAGTGCGGCATCGGCGTGGCCACGCGGCGCAACACCCGGGCCGGCACATCGGGCCGCGCGGGATGCACCGACCCATCGGCCGCCATTTCGTAAAACTGGGGCACATAGACCCCCGGCACCTGGGCCAAGTCCAGCAAGATCTCTTGGCGACTCAGGCCCGCGTCCTTGCCCTCTTGGATCACCAGGCCAATTTCCGGCAGCAGCTCTTCGCCATCGCCCAGGGCCACAAAGTCAAAAAAGTCCGCGTAGGGTTCCGGGTTCGAGGTGGCCGTTTGCCCGCCCGCGAAGATCAAGGGACAGTCGGCGATCGGGCGATCGGCCCGATCGGCCCAGGTCAGGGGCAGCCCCGCCAAATCCAGCATTTCCAGAATATTCGTCGCCCCTAGCTCATAGCTGAGGCTGAAGCCCAAAATGTCGTAGTCCGTCAGGGGGCGGCGGCTCTCGACCGCAAACAGGGGCGTTTCGGTGGCCCGTAGCTTATCGGCCAAATCCTGGGCCGGCAAATAGGCCCGATCGCACAACTGGCGCGGCTGAGCGTTGATGATGTTGTAGAGAATCACATGGCCCAGGTTCGATGCGCCCACCTCGTAGATCTCTGGATAGGTCAGCACCCAGCGCACGGTGGCCGCCTCCCAGGGCTTATGGACTGCGCCCATTTCGTTTCCCAGGTAGCGGGCGGGACGATTGATATCAGTCGCAATCAGTTGGTCTACAGCAACGGCCACAAGCATTCTCCAGTTGACTCGTTGCGATCGTAGCAAGAAGTTACCCCAAATCCGGCCAGGACAGTGGCACAGCGATCGGCCTAGAGATTGCTCGGATTTTTTAGGCTAAAACCAAGAAAAATCCAGTCGCCAAACGGCAACCATCCGACGGTGACGAGGATCACGCAGGCAAAACCGGCGCGATCGCATCAGCTCACGCACCGACAACCGACAATACCAATACCAATAGCCAACTGTTCATCATCAACAGGAGCTGACCGTGAAAGCAACCCATGCAATCCGGCGGTTGGTGGAAAAAGCCCTCTATCTCCGCCAACTGACTCCCGACATCGAGAACGAAATCAACTACGAGCTAACCCGTCAGGGCTATGTCTCGGATGCTGATTATGAAGCGCTGGAACTGCTCATGAGCGAGATGGATGAAGGGCGCATCCAATTGGTTCCAAGCGTTTAGTGAAAAGCTTAGTGCCTAAATCTTAAGCTGATCTTAAACTTAATGACAAGCGTTTTTGAGCAAATCTCATCACGGTTTAGTTATTAAGGTTGAGTGACTGAGTGCGTGGTGTTTGCTGTCGGGTACTGACTGTTCGTATTGATTGAAGTCGTCGTAATTGAGTGTGTCTGGTTACGATCGTCTTGATTAAATTCCGACTTAATCCGCTAATCCATCTCTGGCACGAATGAACTGTTCTAGGCAAGCATCTACATCGTTGCCTAGGCCATTGCCCAGTTCAGGGCTAATCGCTCAACTGTCGCCTCCCGTGAATGGCTGCGACACGGGCAACATTCATCCCAGACATTGATTAGGCCGATCGATGAAGCAGGCTAGCGGTTTCGTCGGGCTATTTCGTCTGGGTTCAGATTCAGCCGGTTGGGCCGGATCCGATCGCCCGGCCCTCAACCGGCAAACAGCGATCGTACCAACGCTTGGAAAATCGCTCGGCCATCGCTGGGCGGAATGCTGGGTGGATGATCGTCACTCCATGCCAGCAGTTGCAACAGCTCTGTGTCGAAGGCCGATCGAAACAGCGCCGTCGGCAACACCAAATCCACTCCATAGTCACTGGGGTAAATCGTTTGGGGCCGATCGCCCGCCTGTCGTGCGGCGAGATCGGCATATTCGGCCAAAACGATCGGGCGGGCCCAGGTGGTTTGGCGATCGGGATTTTGATCGATCTCTTCGGCCAAAAGCTGCCACCGATCGTGCGCCAAGGCCAACACGGGCCGAGCCGCCGCCCGCACGGTCTCGGGGCGATCGGCCGATCCCTGGGCGATCGGCATTGCCGTCACCTCCAAGGTCAGGGCCGCGGGGGCAATCGATCGAGCTTCGGGCAAGGCATACTGGCAAATGTCATCCATCGGCGATCGGCAACTCTCTCAAGCAATACAAAAGAAATACAAGCAATAACGATCGGTTTTGCAGCCCTGAATTGGGGTTGGTGTCGATGCAGTCTCCGGCTCGCTTGGGCCAACCGCCGGGACTAGCGAGCGGTTGCCCCATCGTTTCCCCCCAAAATTACAGGCAAGAGCGTAGCAAAACAAAAAATCTCTGGTATGATGTTACCCGGTTAAAGCGCAAGACGAGTCATGGCACTCGGTCAAGGCGCTCCAATCCCATGGGCGGTTAGCTCAGCGGTAGAGCTCCTGCCTTACAAGCAGGCTGTCATAGGTTCAAATCCTATACCGCCCATTCCACGAGCCACAGAAAATACAGGCCATACACGACAACAGAGACTCTCAGGCGAACCAATCCGTTAGCCTGATGGGTCAAGCGGTTTGTCCTAGGGTTTATTTGGGGTCGATCTGGGGTCGATCGATCTTCAGCCCGCTCTATCCCACGATCGGAAGCGATCGACGTGACCGGGGCAAGCGAGAATCAATCCCTAGAACCAGCACCCAACCAGCATTCCGCCCAACAGCACAAACCCGATCGTCACGTTGTCGGCGAACATTTTGCCGTAGGCCGCCCGCGACAGTTGCCGATCGCCTAGGCGCAAATATTGCTGCGTCCACAGGGCGATCGCAGCGGCCAGCGTCACCCAAAACCCCAAATTCAGCTCCAGCGCCAAGGCCGTGTAGGCCAGCAGCAACGCCGTGCCCGCATAAAACCCGCCGATCGCCAGGGGAGCCAAATCGCCAAAAAATAGAGCGCTGGAATAAATGCCCAAGCGGCGATCGTCCTCCCGATCGGCCAGGGCATACACCGTGTCAAAACCCAGCGTCCAGAGCACCACCGCGCCCCACAGCAACCAGGCCGGCAGCTCCAAGCTCGGCGGGTCGATCGCCGCACTCCAGGGAATCAGCACCGCAAACCCCCAGGCGATCGCCAGCACCAGTTGCGGAATCGGAAACACCCGCTTGGCCGCCGGATATAGCCCAATCACAGGAACCGCCGCCACACAAAGCCAAATACTCAGGGAATTGAGAAACGGCAACAGCCCCGCTGCACAGAGCGCCGCCACCGCCATCACCACCACACCCACCTTCACCGAGAGCGATCGCGCCGCTAGGGGCCGTTGCTTCGTGCGCTCCACCTTGGGATCAATGTCGCGATCCCACAGATCATTCGCCACGCAACCCGCCGCACTGGTGGCCAGCGTACCCGCCACCACCACCGCCAGCAGCCACGGATTCGGCCAACCCCGGCTGGCCAACACCAGGGCCCACAGGGCCGGAATCAGCAAAATTAGCCGCCCGGCAGGTTTGTCCCAGCGCAGCAACCGGACGATCGCCCGCCCAGTCTGGTTCAGTTTTGCGGTGGGAGGCATCTTCACGGTCAGGTTCCCCAGCAACAGCGCATTTTGAACGGGGCCAGTATTCCACCGACGCGCGATCGCGCGTCGGTTGGGATTGTTGATTGGCCTAGCCCAACCGCCCTAGACAAGGGGCTTAAGCCCCTTGCCCCCCATGATTTAATAACGCAAAAGTCAGGGTTTCGGGGATTTAAGGGCTGGTTTTAGGCAATCTCGATCGAATAGTTCTCGATCGTTGGGTTGGCCAACAGCCGATCGCACATTTCATCAACCTGGCTGCGGGCCGTTTCCAAGTCAGGAGCCAGCACTGTCAGTTCAATATATTTACCAATCCGAACGGAGTCCACAGCCTCATAGCCCAACTGCTTGAGACCCGACTGCACCGCCACACCGGCCGGATCGAGCACCGACGGACGCAAGGTAACGTGAATTTTGGCGCGATATTGCTGGTTGCTCACGGGGCTAGAAACCTAAGGGATTGCGACTGAACGTAGCGACAATGACGGCGATCGAGGACAATGACGATCAAGATTGGATCAAGTATGAATCGTGATCGATGGTTTGATCATGCCGTCGGCAACCCGCCCCGCCACCGCCGATCGAGGGATGGTGATCGGGCGAGGGGCAGCGGGCGATCGAGAACTCATTTTAAGGCGGCGCGGGCCGGTTCATGCGGCCGTGAGCGTTGGATTGAGCCAGTCGATCGCTTGACCAACGCGATCATCAGTCCCCGGAGTCGATCGAGGCCCAGCGCCGTCGCCGATCGCGCCGCCCAAGGCCCAACCCCGCCCTGGGCCAAACCCAAAACCCAATTGTTTTGAGACCCGATTTTTGCGGGGCTTGCGATCCCCATGAAACGTCCGCTAACCCGAAACCAAGAGCGCGTTTTGCAGATTTTGCAAACCATTGAGGGCGAAATTTCCGCCCAATCGCTCTACATCAAACTGCGCGAGGCCGGGCAGGGAATGGGCTTGGCAACGGTCTATCGGGCCTTAGACACGCTCAAGCTGGGCGGCGCGGTGCAGGTGCGAATGCTGGCCAGCGGTGAGGCACTCTACAGCTTTATCAAAAAAGATCGCCACCATTTGAACTGCATCCAGTGTGGCCGATCGCAGCCGATCCACGAGTGTCCCGTGCAAGAGCTGGCCGATCGCCTGAGCGAGGAGCACCAATTTCGGGTGTTCTACCACACGCTGGAATTTTATGGCCTCTGCAATGGGTGCGCGGTCGAGGGGCTGGCGCACCCGGGAACGACGGCGGATCAGGACTCTGCCGACCTAGACCAACTCGGAATTAAGGATGAGACCCCCGAGCCGATCGAGCGGCACGGCCTCGATTGTGCTTGTCATCCCACCCATCCGGCCCATCCGGCAACGGTGACAGACTAGGCGACAATCAAAACGCACTGCTCCCTTCCCTCCAAACTCGATCGATGACGGATTCGCTTCCTGATCTAGCCACGGTTCGGCGCGCCATTTGTGATCAGCCGCTGCGCCCGACGGCCTACCGGGCGTTGGCGCTGATTTACCGGGGCCAGGGCCGGGGCCGATCGGCCCTGGCGGCGATGCGGCGATCGGTGGCGCTGAATCCCCAGGCGGCGCAGGGTTGGCTGGAACTAGGCTCATTGTTCCTCGATGCCCATCGGCTACCGGCGGCGGTGGACAGTTTGCGCCGGGCGATCGCCCTCGATCCAGCCCTGGCCGCGACGGCCCAGCCGACGATCGATCGCTACGAAGCCGCGCTGGCCGCCGGTTTTGCGCCGCAACTGGCGGCGGGCTGGGTGACGTGGGATGCGATGGTGTGGCAAACGGGCGATCGGCTGTGGTTGCACTACCTAACAGGCCCCGGCGATGCGGATCCGTTCTACGCCGTGGGCGAGTGGCATGGCGCATGGTCAGACGATGGCGGCCACACCTGGCAATCGATCGGCCCCTTGATTCAACCGGCGGGCGACTGGGCCGGCGGGCGAATTTTGGCCGGTTGCGTGCGGGACGAAAACGGGCAGTTTTATCTGTTCTATGGTGGATCGCCGCCGCGACCGCGCTGGAACCACGAGCATATCGGGCTGGCGACTTCGACGGATGGCAAAACCTGGGAGCGATCGGCCGCACCGTTTTGGGCCAGCGAGGCAGAACAGGAGATGTTCGATCGGTTCTACAAGCGGGAACCGGCACGATCGACGATCAAGCGCCTGGGCGAACCGTTTTGCCATCGGCGTGATCCGTTTGTGTTGCCCGATCCGGCGACGGGGCGCTATTACCTCTATTTCACGGCGGCGCTGGTCGGAACCCACGACTATTTCCACGGCGGCGTGGGGCTGGCGGTGGCGGATCGGCTCGCGGGCCCCTACCGGTTGCAGCCCCCGGCGGCCGCCCCGATCGGGATTGCGCAAACGGAGCCAACCGCCTCCGCCTTCTACGAAATGGAGCGTCCGCAGGTGCTGATTCATCAGGGGCACTATCACCTATTTTTTGGCTGCTGGTGCCACAATCTGCACCCGGCCTGGCGCGATCGCTGGTCGCCGCCCGACAGCCACAGCACGATTTATTGGTTGGTGGCCGATCGACCCGAGGGGCCGTTTTTGCCCAGGGGCGATCGGCCGTGGGTGGCCGGGAGCGATCTCACGGGGCTGTACGGCGTGCAATGGGTGCACCTCGATGGCGACTGGTACGCCTGGGGCCACGACATCACCACCTTTATCCTCAGCCTGTCGCGGCGCTATCGGCTGGTGTGGTCGGGCGATCAACCGGCGATCGCGGAGTCCTAGGCGGGGCGATCAATATTCAGCTAAAAAGGCGGCTAATTCCGATCGGGTTGGCAAGGACGATTGTGCGCCCGATCGGGTGCTGCACCAGGCTCCGGCGGCGGCGGCTTCCCGGGCGGCTTCGCGGATCGATCGGCCCGCGGCCAGGGCAGCGGCCCAGGCTCCGTTGAAGGCATCGCCCGCCGCCACCGAGTCGATCGCCGTCACCGCCAGGGCCGGCTGCCAAAAGGCCTCATCGGGCCCGGCAATCCAGGCTCCTTGGTCGCCCAGGGTGACGATCGCCCCTTTGGCTCCCAGGCGTTGCAACGCGACGGCGGCCCGGCCCGCATCGGCACGATCGACCACGGGAAAGCCGACCAACTGCGCGGCTTCGGTGGCATTGGGCGTAATCCAATCGATCGCGCCCCAGAGTTCGGCGGGCAGCGATCGGCGGGCGGGAGCTGGATCCACCAAAACGATCGCCCCGGCCGATCGGCCCAACTGGGCCGCCGCCGCCACCACGTCGAGGGGAATTTCCAACTGCAACATCAGGACGATCGGGCGCAACCCACTGGCCAGAGACCGTTGCAGCCGATCGAGTTCGGGATTGCCCACGGTTTGGTTCGCGCCCGAAATCACGATGATTTGGTTTTGTCCCTGGCGATCGACCGCGATCCAAGCCTGGCCCGTGGGTGCAACCGGGTCGATCGCCACCCGCTCCACATCCACACCGGCCGATCGCAGTCCCTGCAACAGGTCTTGCCCGATCGAATCATCGCCCACCCGCCCAATCAGGGCCGTCGCCGCCCCCAGCTTGGCGGCGGCAACGGCCTGGTTTGCGCCCTTGCCGCCGCCGGTTTGCTGGATCGCGCCGCCGAGAACCGTTTCCCCCGGTTGCGGCAGTCGATCGACCGTTACGGATCGATCGACGTTGATGCTGCCCAATACCCAAACATTGGCCATCGGTTCTCCAGGGCGATCGCTCGGGGCGATCGCGCAGAATCTTTAGATCGACGATGACACAAGAGACCTCTTGCATCAATCAAGACCCTCACCCTAAATCCCTCTCCCAGAGCGGGAGAGGGACTTGGCCAGACAGGATGCAATCGCTGAAAACCCCGATTTCTGTCTCCCCTTCGCCCATCTTGGGAGAAGGGGTTGGGGGATGAGGGTCTCTGGCTGATTCGCGCAAGAGGTCTAAGAATTATGCAGGTTGCACGCGCGTGCCCTGTACGTCCAAATCCACCGGGCCGGCCACAGCTCCCACGCCCGCCGCCGTCCAGGCCGCCTGCATCGCTTCGCCCACGGCGGCCCCCTGGTCGCGCGGAGCCAGGGCCAACAGCGTCGGCCCCGCGCCGCTAATCACCAATTCGTAGGCTCCCGCCTCGATCGCCGCCGATCGCACCGCCTCAAACCCCGGAATCAACGCCATCCGGTAGGGCTGGTGGATCCGGTCTTGCATCGCCGTGGTCAGCCAATCGCCCCGCCCTTCGTTAATGCCCCGCACCAACAGCCCCAAGTGCGCCGCATTGAAAATCGCATCGGCCCGCGAGTAGCTTGCAGGCAGCACCTGGCGGGCCGCTTCGGTGGATAGCTCAAAATTTGGAACCGCGATCACCGGCTGAATTGATGAGTGCCAGGGCACTTCGCACTGGGTCCAAACGCCGTCGCGATCGGCCGCCAATCGACAGCCCCCAAGCAAAGCCGGCACGATATTATCCGGATGCCCTTCGCTCTCGATGCCCAGGGCCAGCACTTGGGCCGGCGACAGGAACCCGCCGAGCAGATAATTTGCCCCCGCAATCCCTCCGGCGATCGCCGTGGCCGAACTGCCCAGCCCCCGCGCCAGGGGCACACCCAAACCGATGTCAATCCGCACCGGGTAGGGCGCTTCGCCGGCCAGCTCGAACACCTTGCAATAGGAGCGATAGACCAAGTTGGTGTCGTCGCGCGAGACCCGATCGGCCTCCGTGCCCGTGGGGATAATTTCCAGCCCCGCCTCAATGCGGGTGAAGCGAAATTCGTTGTAGAGCGCCAGGGACGCGCCCAAACAGTCGAAGCCGGGGCCAAGGTTGGCGGTGGTGGCGGGAACGGTGACGGTGACGGCGTTCAGGGTCATGACAACAGCTTTGCGGAAGTACCAATCGGGGCGGGTCGATCGCGCCCAAAGCTCCACTTTACGGCCGCCGCAGCCACAGGGCGCGCAATCCCGCCGCCGTTGCGCCCCGGTAGTCGTCCTCCAGGCTATCGCCGATGTGCCAAGCGGCCCACGGATCGCAGTCATGTTTCGCCAAGGCCGCTTGGAACACGGCTCGATCGGGCTTGGCCGCGCCCACTTCCGTCGAAAGGGTAAAACTCGTGAAATAACGGGTTAAATCGAGGGCATCGAGTACGCCGTAGAGCCGCGTATCAAAATTCGACAAAATCCCTAGCTCAACGCCCGATCGCTGCCAGCGATCGAGGGTGTCATACACATCCTCATAAACATACCAAGGGGCCGCCGTGGCGAATCGATCGTACAGCGCCGCAAAGTAGGTTTCAAAGTCAGGAATTTCGGAAAACAAACCTGCCCGTTTAAAGGTTTGTTGCGCCAAATCTTCCCACCAGGCATATTCTAATTTTGGCAATTGATCGCGCGTCGCCCCTGGAAAAACACAGGGATCCGCCACCCCAAAACAGTCAAAAAAAGCGTCGTTTAAGGCGCGATCGTCCAGGGTCAAGCCAAATAATTGATCAGCCATCCCGGCGTATTGTTGACCGACACTTTCCGCCACACCAAACAGCGTGCCCACGGCATCCAAAAAAATCACTTGGGGAGATCGATCGCTAGCCATCATCATGGATCATCAAAAGAACATAAAACGGTCATTGGATGTCCTTTGATCGGGATTTGGGTGCTGCAAATCCCGATCAAAAACTCAGAAATCAGACCGTAGGGACGGGCGAAAACACTGAAATTCGCCCCGGCAACACGCGAAAATCCGCTGGCGTATAGGTCATCAGTTCGCCATCGGTGTTAATCGCCTTGGGGCGACGGGTGGTGATCCGAAATGCCTCGGCCTCGATCGTCCGCACGTTGACGCACTCCTGCAACCGCCCCGCGTGCATGGCCGGCACCAGGGGCAACATTTGCCACCAGTGAGCAATTTCCAGGCTGTACAAATCGAGCCGCCGATCGTCGATCGTCGCATCCCAAGCCACACTCAGGCCGCCGCCATAATACCGCCCATTTCCCACGGCAATTTGCACCGTTTTCACCACGATCGACTCGCCATTCGCTTCAATTTGCGCCGTGAACGGCCGCGACTTCCACAGGGCTTGGATCGCCGCGATCGCGTAGGCCAGCACCCCCCACCGCTTTTTGATGTCGCCGCTCAGTTGGCGGGTGATGTTGACACTCAAGCCGATGCTCGCAACGTTGAAAAAATAGCGATCGTTCACCTGGCCCACATCGATCGGCTTGGTCTGGCCCTGGGCGACGATCGCACAGGCCTGCCGCAAATCCGCCGGAATCCCCAGCGTGCGCGCCAAATCATTCGCCGTCCCCAGGGGCAAAATCCCCAGGGGCAAGCGCGTGTCCATTAGCGCGGGCAGCGCCGCATTCAACGTGCCATCCCCGCCGCCAATAATCACACAATCCACCCGATCGGCATATTGGCGAATCAAGTCTTGAAAATCGCTCGATCGCTTCGTGCTGCGATAAATCAACTCCAACCCCATCGAATCCAAAATCTCGATCGCCCGTCCGAGCAGTTGCCGACCTCGCCGCGATTGGGAATTGACCAGCAGTAAAGCGCGCTGAGGATCTGCCGAAGTCATCATGCACCCGCGATCCTACCTATCAAGTAAAGATGATTTGTATTCTGACATTAGCGGCATTCCCAAGGGATCGATCGGGACAATCCGGATAGCATCAACGATGAAAGAGCGAGATTACTCAACCTAGTAACCTCGCTCTGATTTTCCAAATTGGGGTCAGAATTTAGCGATCGACCGATCCCATAATCACGTCGATGCTACCCAAAATCGCCATAATGTCCGCCACCTTCACACCCTTCAGCAAATGGGGCAAAATTTGCAGGTTGGTGAAGTCCGGAGCCTTGATCTTGAAGCGCCAGGGGAACACATTATCGTCACCGACAATGAACACGCCCAACTCGCCCTTGCCGCTTTCCAGGCGCACATAATGCTCGCCCTTGGGAATCTTGAAGGTCGGGGCTAGCTTCTTGCCGATGAATTGGTAGTCAAAACCGTTCCACTCGGACTTCGGCCCGCCCAGCATCCGTTGGGCTTCCAGGTTTTCGTAGGGGCCGCCGGGAATTTGATCGAGCGCTTGCAAGATCATCTTGTTCGACTCGCGCATTTCCCGCACCCGCACCAGGTAGCGGGCAAAGCAGTCGCCGCCGGTTTCCCACTGCACATCCCAATCGAGTTCGTCGTAGCACTCGTAGTGATCGACTTTGCGCAGATCCCACTGCACGCCGGAACCGCGCAACATCGGGCCCGACAGACCCCAGTTAATCGCTTCGTCGCGGCTGATCGTGCCAATGCCTTCGACGCGGCGACGGAAGATCGGGTTATTGGTGATCAGTTTTTCGTATTCGTCGATTTTGGGCGCGAAGTAGTTGCAGAAGTCGCGACACTTGTCGATCCAGCCGTAGGGCAGGTCGGCGGCCACGCCACCCATGCGGAAATAGTTGTTGTTAATCAGCCGTGCGCCGGTGGCGGCTTCCCACAAATCGTAGATCAGCTCCCGTTCGCGGAAGATGTAGAAGAAGGGGGTTTGAGCGCCCACGTCGGCGAGGAAGGGGCCAAGCCACAACAGGTGGTTGGCGATCCGGTTCAGCTCCAGCATGATCATGCGGATGTAGCTGGCGCGGCGGGGCACTTCGATGCCGGCGAGTTTTTCGGGGGCGTTGACGGTGATGGCTTCGTTGAACATCCCGGCGGCGTAGTCCCAGCGACTGACGTAGGGGACGAACATCACGTTGGTGCGATTTTCGGCGATTTTCTCCATGCCGCGATGGAGATAGCCGATCACGGGTTCGCAGTCGATGACATTTTCGCCGTCGAGGGTGACGATGAGCCGCAACACGCCGTGCATGGACGGGTGATGGGGGCCCATGTTCAAGACCATCGGTTCGGTTTTGGTTTCAATCCGGGTCATAGGATCGATCGGTCTCCGTTGGTGGTTGCACTGGGCATCGCGTGGGGGGCGATCGCCACGATTAGAAATGCGGTGATGAGAACTGGGGTGACTGGGCGCGCTACCTGAGGATGGCGACTAAGCACTGCTTGCCATTATCAACCGAAATTGCGGCGGACTGGTCGATCGGGTGGGGGCGATCGATTGTTTTTTGTTCGATCGCCCATAAGCCAGAGGCCGGGCGATCGGCTGGGCCAGGATGGGGCCGGGAGCGCAGCGCATTCGCCAGCACGGATGGCCCCAGGGAGAACCGCGACGCTGGGGGCTAATCAACGGCATTACCCGACCCATCGGCCAATTCTGCAAATTCCGCAAGCGGTGCTCATCAACAAGCCATCCTATCCAGCTCGATCGGATTTTGAAATGCCCAGGCTTTGAAATGCCCAGGCTTTGAAATGCCCAGGGTTTGAAATGCCTAGGCAGGGAATGTTGATAGTTTGTAGTGGCACAACCAGTTAAGTAGCACAACAAGTTAATGGGCTGGGTTCAGCAATTCAATGAGCCTGCTAGCCAACTCATCCACTGGTCAATCCGTCGATCGGGCGGCCTATTCTGGGACAGTTTGTTGTTGAGGTTTGCCCGTGCGAACAGAAACTCACCTGAATCCAAAATGGCAATCGATAATTCGCTGGAGCGCGATCGGCTGCTTAATCCTGGGCATTGTCCTGCGATTCTGGCATCTCGATCGCGGCATCTTTTGGTTTGATGAAGTGGCCACCACCATCCGGTCTTCGGGCCACCTTTCCGAGGATTTGCTGAAGCATGAATTTACGGGAAAACTGGTTAGACCAGCCGATTTACTAGCCTATTTGGACTCCGAGGGAATGTCTTGGCGAGACACCTGGCGTGCCCTCACGAGCCGTCCAGAACATCCGCCGTTGTACTTTTTGCTGACCCGACTGTGGATGGACTGGTTTGGCAGCAACCCCGCGAGTTTGCGTAGTTTGGCGGCGATTTTGAGCCTGGGTCTGTTTCCGGCCCTGTATTGGCTGGGTTGGGAATTGACCCGATCGCCTGCCACGGGGTGGGTGGCCATTGCGATCGCGGCGGTCTCGCCCTTCCATGTGCTCTACGCCCGCGAGGCTCGCCAATATAGCCTGTGGGCGGCGTTGGTGGTGCTGGCGATCGCCGCGTTGTTGCGGGCCACCCGGCTCGGGGCGGAAGCTCGTTCCCTGAAGGATTGGTGGCGGGCTTGGTGGCCCTACGGTTTGACGCTGGCCCTCGGGTTCTATACGGCGCTGCTGACGGCCTATGTGGCCCTCGGCCATGGGGTGTATGCGCTGTTGCTCGATCGGGGGCGGCCGGGGCGACAGGTGGGGTCGATGATCGTGACTGGGGTTGCGGCGATCGTCGTCTGTGCTCCGTGGTTGCGCGTGCTGATTCGGGGCTGGGATACGGCCAAGGCCTCCACCGAGTGGATGCTGAACGAACGGGAGCCGCGCAAGCAGATCCTCCAACGGTTTGCGGATCACATTGCCAGGGCTTTTGTGCAGCTCGTGCCCGATCGCCCGCCCCAGATCACGGGCCCATCGATTCTCTTTGCGGTGATGGCGGTGGTGGTGTTGGGGTTGCTGGTGTGGGGGTCGTCCCTGCGCGTGTGGGGCGTGGTGCTGACGCTGGCCCTCGTGCCGATCGGCTGTTTGGCGATTCCCGACCTAATCGATCGCACCTCCAGAACCCTGCCCCCGCGCTACTGGACTCCGACCATCCTGGCGCTGCAAGTGGCCGGGGCACTGGTGGCGGTGCAGGCGTTTCAGCACCGGCGGTCTCTCGATCGCTGGGTAGCCCTGGGGATGGTGGTCATGCTGCTCACCGTCAGTGGGGTGTCGAGCGTGCGGCTGAGCCAAGCCCCCAGCAACTGGATGACCAAAATGATCGGTGCGGGCTTGCCGCCGTTGGTTGAGCAGATTAATCAATCGGCCCGGCCGATCGTGATTGCCGATGGGGCTTCGTACCGGGCGGGCAATACGGTTTCCCTCGCCCTGTGGTTGAATCCAACCGCACGGCTCTATTTGCTGCCCGACTTCGATCGCCTGTCGCCGGCCGACCTAGCGCAAATGGCCCGCCAGGTCACGCCGCCCAGTCAACCGGTGAGCGATCTCTACGCCCTCAACCTGACCGACAAGGCCCGCCAACAAATCCAAGCACAGTTGAACTGGTCGATGGAACGGATTCCGGGAGACAGCGCGGCCTGGCTCGATCGCCTAAATCCGGCTTAACGGCATTGCCCAGGCGTGGGCTAATCCACAGGTCAGCCCGATCGAGCCTGCAAACCGATCGAAACTATCAAAGTCATGACGAAAAGCAATCGGTTGCCGGGGCGATCGGCCGTCCTCGCCCGAAACAGCCGTAGTAAGATTGCCTAGAGCCGTTTAACGTTTGCCCACAAACCCGTTCGCGGTTGGGGTGCAACGCCTGCGCCCTCGGGCCGATCGCTCTAGTCCCGCATTCCACACGATCGCGTAACGCTTATGCTAGCCCTGCAAGATGGTGTCTTCTCGCTTTTCGCAGATGGTAAGCGCCTCGTGCGCGATCTCGAAACCCATGGCGCAATTGCGTTTTATGCCCCCCTCGAAGGTGGCTACGAAGGCCGCTACATCCGCCGCATCCGCGCCAACGGCTACACCGCCGTCAAGCTGACCGCCCGGGGTCTCGGCGATCCCGACACCTTCCTCACCGGGGTGCATGGCGTGCGTCCGGCCCACCTGGGCAAAAAGGACATCCGCACCTACTTCATCCCGCCGGTGATCGAAACCCAACTGACCGGCCTCTCGCCCAAGTCGAAGGGGTTGTTGCTGTGGATTTTGGAAGGGTTCGTGCTGTCGCGCCAGGAAATTGAGTTTCTCTGTGCCCTGCCAAAGCTGGATCCGCGCGTGAAGGTGGTGGTGGAAATGGGGGGCGATCGCACCCTGCGCTGGATGCCGCTGAAGGATACGCCGGTTTAGAGCCAGGAAGCGTTGATTACCCTGTCGTTTTCATCGTTTTGTTTGACTACGGATGGTTTGATTGCGAAGGAAGGCGCGCCCAAGGTGCGCCTTTCGCTGTTTGACGGCGTTGGATGCGGGCAAATGCCGTCGGTCAAAGCTGGTCAGCCGATCGGGAGTTGCTCTACAACTGTGGGTAGCGATCCATCGATAGTCCGCCGACAGTCAGCAACTCAGCGGTGAGCTTCATCATGTTTGATTGGCAGAAACTAGCGCAAATTAAAGAACTCAAGGACTATTTTGCCGCGGACTTCCAAGGGTTCAGTCAACGGATTGAACATCATATGAATCAGCTCCAAAATATTGACGCTGAAGAACTCGATAAACTCGCGATTTTGCGGGTTCTGGAAGTAACCAACGGTTGTACACAATGGGGATTTCGGCGACAGGATGCAGAATGCTTGTCTGTGGAGAAAACCCGTGAATGTATGAGACTTGTGATTGGATTTATTAAGGATAAAAAGATTGATTTTCCTAATGGCGAGTCAATCTGTTTTACGCCCGCAATTGAACAGTTGATTGAAGAAGGACGCGATCTTTATCAAGAGGCGTTCAAGAAAAATAAAGCTGATCAAGAAAGGGAATATTATGCCTATTCCACGGCGCAGTTTTTAGTTTATGGTCGCCAGCGCTTGAATGGGGCTAGTCAACTGATCCAGCAGCACTTTGAGTCGCTATTCACGATTTACTATATTGAACGAGGGAAAAACTATATTGCGCCATACATTAACGCATTAGATTAGGGGCTGTCATCAAATACCCAAAACTCTGATTCTTGCGTTGCCGGATCGTGGGGGGCAAGGGGCTTGAGCATCTTGTTCTGGGTCGTTGGGCCAGGAAAATCAACCATTCCAACCCCGATCGATCGGATTTGATGACACACTCCAGACCGATCGAGGCCGTTAAAGGGGGGCAATCTGCTCGAAGGTGGCGGCTTGGCCGGAGGGCTGGCCGTGGTCATCGGTGAGATTCCAAATCAGACCGTCCAGAATCCGAAATCGGCGGCCGGTTTTGGAAATGCGGATGCCTTGGTAATTGTTGATGTAGCCTCGATCGGCGGCTTCTGCGAGCATTTTGGCCCGTTCTTCACGGTTTACGGGTTCGGCGCTCAAACGCGAGGGCAATTGCACGAATTCTGCCCAACTGAATTCCCACAGGTCGATCGCCCGTTGGTTGGCGTAGTTAAAAATGGGGTCGGCTTCCGTGCCGTGGGACACGACGACGAAGGGCGCGTGGAAGAGACGGCGCGATCGCTCGATCGGCTCCAAGTCCTCGGGCCAGTCACCGAGCGATCGGCCCACCACCTGCCGGAAACTGGCGCAGAGGCGATCGACGTGCCGCACCACCGCCGGGTCTTGCCAAATGTCGGTTGCCTGTTTAGTCATGATCGATCGCGCCTAACGCCGTTTCGCAGTGGGGGCAAGTGTCGAGGGTGCGATCGACCGGCCGGCCGCAGGCCTGACACATCCGATAGGTTCCCGGTTGCAAGCCGTGTTGCAGGGCTACCCGCTCGTCAAACACGAAGCATTCCCCGCGCCAAGCGCTCTCGATCGGGTCGATTTGCGCCAAATAGTTGAGAATGCCGCCGTCAAGTTGATAAACCTGCTCAAACCCCTGCTCTAGCAAGTAGGCGGAGGCTTTTTCGCAGCGGATGCCGCCGGTGCAGAACATGGCGACCTTGCGATCGCGCTGGGGGTCGAGCAGCCGTTCGACGGCCTCGGGAAACTCGGTAAAGGTCTGGGTTTCCGGGTCGATCGCCCCCGCAAAGGAGCCGATCGCCACTTCAAAGCGATTGCGCGTGTCGATCAGCGTCACCTCCGGATCGGCGATCAGCGCGTTCCAGTCGGCGGGGGCCACGCGCTGGCCCGTGCGCTGGGTGGGTTCCACGGGCTGCCGGAAGGTGACGATTTCTCGCTTCAGTTTGATTTTCAGCCGCTGGAAGGGCATGGCCGGGGCGATCGATTCGCGGGTGCTCAGGTTTGTGAGGGCTGGGTGCGATCGCAGGGCCGCCAACATTTGGTCGATCGCCTCGCGCGTCCCGGCGATCGTGCCGTTAATCCCCTCTTGGGCCAGCAGCAGCGTGCCGCGAATGCCCAGGTGTTGCGCCCGATCGAGCCACCGCGATCGCCAGTCTGCCCAGTCCTCCACCGCCACGAATTGATAGAGCGCGGCCACCACCACCGTCATGCTTGTTCTCCACAAAACCTAGCGTTAAAACCTAGCGTTCCAGAATCAGCGTTACCGGGCCGTCGTTCTCGATTTGGACTTGCATGATCGCGCCAAACCGCCCGGTTTCGACGCGCAGCCCACTGGCCCGCAGTAATTCTACAAAGCGATCGTACAGGGCCTCGGCCCGATCGGGAGCCGCCGCCCGATCGAAACTCGGTCGCCGCCCCTTGCGCCCGTCGCCGTAGACCGTGAATTGGCTAATGGCCAGCAGCTCGCCGCTCACCTCCACCACCGACAGGTCAAACCGGGGATTCGCCGCCGTCGGGTCGGGAAACAGCCGCAAATCCAGACATTTGCGCGCCATCCACGCCAGATCCTCCTCCGTGTCCTCCGCCGCGATGCCGATCAGCAAATTCAGACCCCGGCCGATTTGGCCGACGATTTGCCCGTCGATGCGGACGCTGGAGGCCGTAACCCGTTGGAGGACGACGCGCATGGTAAAACTGCCTGGTTAATGAAAGGTTGATCGCTCATCGAGCCGGGTTGATCGGTGACGGCCGGCCCGGGGCGATCGACCCGGCGGCCCAGTTCGGCAACTCCGGCGGCGACCGTTTGCCTGCCGCTGTCTTGCCGCTGTCTGATGGTTCTCTGAGAGAATGGGGGCGGTTTTGACCTGACTTGCGCCCGTTCCCATGAAATCTTACTCGCTTCGATCGCCCGCCAAAATCAATTTGTATTTGGAAATTGTGGGCGATCGGCCCGACGGCTTCCACGAATTGGCCACGATTTTCCAAAGCATCGACCTGGCGGACATCGTGCATGTGCGATCGGGTCTGCAAGGCGTGATTCGGGTGGAATGCGAGGCGGCCGGCGTGCCCAACGACCCCACCAACCTGGCCTATCGGGCGGCGGCCCTGATGAGCGAACGCTTCCCCGAGGCCTTCGCCAAGTTCGGCGGCGTGGACATCGAAATCGATAAGCGGATTCCGGTGGCGGCGGGCTTGGCCGGCGGTTCTGGCAATGGCGCGGCGGTGCTGGTGGGATTGGACTTGGCCTGGGGCCTGGGCTTAACCCAAGGCGAGCTACAGGATTTGGCGGCGGAGCTGGGGTCGGATGTGCCCTTCTGTGTGTGTGGCGGCACGGTTCTGGCCACCGGGCGGGGCGAAGTGCTGGATCCGTTGGCGGGGGTGGATCAGGTTTGGCTGGTGCTGGCGAAGTACCGCAGCTTGGGCGTTTCGACCCCTTGGGCCTATAAAACCTATCGATCGCAGTTTGGCGCAGACTATGCCCGCACGTCGGAGGCCCTGGCTGCTCGGCATTCGGCGGCCCGGTCGGGGCCGATGGTGCGATCGCTGCAATCCCTGGCGGCGGGCGATCGATCGGCACTGCCTAACCTCCGCAGCCTGTTGCGCAACGATCTGGAGCGGGTGGTGTTGCCGGAGCATCCCCAAATCGCTCACCTGCGCGAGGTGTTGGATGGGTTGGCTCCCCTGGGCGCAATGATGTCCGGGTCGGGGCCGTCGGTGTTTGCCCTGGCGGAGTCGGAGGCCCAGGCCACGGAGATCCAAGCCGCTGCCCGATCGACCCTGCCCGATCCGGACTTGGAGTTTTGGGTAACAAAATTCAACGCCGCTGGCATCCGCCCGGTGGAGGCGAGTCAACCGATCGCCTAGGGTTCCGCCAGGGGTAGCCAGGCCACGGCCATCGCTCCGGCGGTGATCGGGTTGGGGCTGGGCAACGGATCGATCGGCTGCGCTAGTTCCAACACCTCGCCCAGGTCGATCGGCGGGCTGAACAATTCCAGCCGCCCTTGCATTTGTTCCATCAACTGCCGGGCGATCGCCAGCCCCAAGCCCGTGCCCGGAATCGGGCCCGCCGCCTGAGTACCCCGAAAGCCGCGATCGAACAGGCGGCTCAGATCCTGGGGCGGAATATTGCTGCCCTCATTCGTCACCGCGATCGCCAGGCCCACCCCGGCGGCCGGGCGATCGCGCCAGGTTCCCACCCGTGCCGTCACATCCACCCGGGCCCGATCGCCCGCATATTTGATCGCATTGTCCAGCAGATTGCTAAACACTTCCCGCCAAGCCGTGCCATTGGCCAGCACCCTGGGCAATCGATCGGGCCGCTGGGCCGCAAACTGCAACCCGCGTTCCAGGGCTAAGGCCTCGGCCGCCACGATCGCATCGCTCAACAGCGCCGTGGCCGTCCACGGTTCGATCGTCACCCCCTGCAACAATAGGGGCGGCGACGGGGCGGAGATCGGGGCCGGCGGCAATTCCGATCGCCCGTGATCCGTCGGCAACGGCTCATCCCCCGTCCAATCCGTCGTGTCGATCGCCCGGTTAAATTCCGTCAACATCGTCTGCAGCCGATCGCTCTCCCGCAGCAGACCCTCCACATGGGGCCGCGATCGATCCTCGCCCCCCAGCCGCTTCAGCACCAACTTGCCAAACGTGCGAATCGCCGTCAGCGGATTCCGAAACTGATGCAACCAGTTGTGCAGCAGTTCCGCCTGGCGTTCCTGGGTTGCCTGCTGCTGGCGGTAGGCCGCTTCCAACAGTTGATTGCGGCGATCGAGTTCACAGGCCGCCGCCAGGGTCATGGCCACCCGCCCCGCCTGCTGTTGGTCACGCGCCGTCCAAGGCCTTGCCCGATCGAGCACCAGCAACCCCAACACCACCCCCTCCCGCGCCAAAGGCAGCACCAGCCGCCCCGGATGAGCCTGGGGATCAAACGCCCGTTGCGCCGTTTCGCGGGGTTTCAGCCGGCTGTTTTGCAAATCGCGAGCCACCCGATCGCCCCACCGATCGCCCCACCGATCGTCCGACTCCAGCGATTCCAGCGCGATCGGCTCCCCATCCCCCGTCCCCGTCAGCAACAGCGATCGCCCCGGCTGGGTTCGATCGCCCTGGCCTTGCAAACTGCCCCCCGTCGCCGCCGGATATTCCAGCACCGGCACCCAAGGCGCATCCGCCGTTCCCGCCCAATCCTGCGCCAAATAGACCACACCTCGCCCCAGGTGCAGCGCTTCCGCCATCAGTGCTAACTGCGCCTGACACAGTGCAATGAACGTTGAACTCGCCATCCGTTCCTATTTCACTAACAATTGCTACCCAGAAGCAAACTGGAAACGTCCTGCTTCATTGCGAAGAGAGTGGCTGCATCCATGACCCGGGCTGACACGACCGAACTGGCTGCATTGTGCCTAAGGAATGACCGCGCTCCAGTTGCGATCGATCCTGAACCCGTCATCATCACAAAAACCCATGCCTTGCACCGTCTGAGCCAGCTTGTGATTCGAGGACGGCTCATCCTGCCTTTAGCACCAAGGGTATCCCGTTGATCTCGTTGAGTATGGGGTGGATCACGTGGATCACGCCATTTGGGCCGATCCCAAAGATGTTGAACGCGATCCCATTGTGACGGTTTTTAGGGGTTTTATGAAGAATTAAAGAGTTTGCCCCCCAATCCCCCAAGAATTTTTTAGCCTAAGAGTATTGAGACTACGCAAAAAGCATTGTGATGTAGAGCCATCGATCCGCTTCAGACCCAGTCATTCAAAGGCTCTTAGAGATCGCAAACGGCTTCAAGAGTGAATCTGAATCAGAAAGGATAATTGCGTCAGTATCAATCAATTAAAACAAGTTGAAATTTTGACGCAAAGGCGGTATACTTTGCACGGCTTTTGTAACCGTCACTACACTTATCTTGGCACGGGAGGTAAGGAGGTTGGCAAGGAGACGCAAGCGCAAGAGCCGTCGGCGGCAAGAAGGGCGACGGATTCTTGAGAATGTGCCACAGTTTAGCATCGAATGTGGCGAAGATAAGCCGGTCACGGCCGCTCGCAAATTCATTAAAGCAGAGGGAATTCATCCGCCTGCTTTGGTGCTAGTTAAGCGTAACGAACACACTACTGATCGCTACTTCTGGGCCGAGAAGGGGTTGTTTGGTGCGCAGTATGTTGAAGAAAACCACTTCTTGTTCCCGAGCCTTCGGCTGTGGGGCGATCAAGAAGAGGACATGTCTGTGCTGGGCATGGTAGCGGTTGCTGCTCGCTAAACCCATGACAGGATTGGTTCAGACCGCGCCGCCCACGGATGCAAGTCAGACGTTTTGGGTCAGTGCCGTTGGGCGATCGGGGTTGGGGTCATCTGGACAATTGAACTGGGGCACTTAGCGCGATCGCTTCTTGCGCGATGGGGTTGTTTTGCCCTAGGTGCTTCAAAACTGAATCAAGCGAAAGCGTCCGCGATCAATCTTACTGATCGATGGACGCTTTTGCATGACTGGAGAACAGAGTCGATCGCGATTTGGGGCGAGCGATCGCACGGCCATGGGCCATGGTTTGAGATCGCCCTCGGTTCGTCAATGGCCTTGAGTTAATAGCCTTGAATTGATGGACTTTTGAGGAAGCCCTAGGGCTTGTTTGTGGTCAGATGGCCCGGCGGCGGCGATGCGATGGGGCCGTGTCTACCACATGCCACGAATCGGCTGAGCGGGTTGCTCGGTAGTAACGGTGGTTGTGCCGCGAACGGTGGTGGTTCCCTGGACGGTGCTGCCCTGGGTGACAACGGTGCTGCGGGTGACGGTCGCACCGCTGGAGCTGCTGGAGCTGCTGACGGATACGCCGTCAACGCTGGCCAGTTGAATGTAGCCGTTGCGAATCAGCAGGGCATCGGTTCCGAGGGCGACGGCCTGGGCAAAGAAGCGGCCATCCACGAGGGCGACGGTGATTTGGTCGCCGGGGTCGAGGCCGAGGCGGGTGCGATCGACTTGGGTGAGACCGACCAGGCGGCTGGAGCCGTCGGTCAGCAACAACCGGGCCCGATCGCCCACAATGTCTTGAATTTCACCGCTCACAATTTCCACATTCTGGGCCGGCCCGACCATCCACACCACATCGGGGGCGGGTTCCGCTTGGGCGGGGGCGATCGCCCCGGCGACGGTTCCAACGGTGGCGATCGTCAGGGCGATCGCGATCGAGCTTGTTACGTTCCACATCCGAGCCATAACCCACTTCTCCGACATTGAGCCAACTTGAAATGAACTGATGATCGTGCGATCGGCGCGTGGGACTCAGGACAGCCCCTGCGCCGATCGAAAAATCCGGGTGCGATCGCTTGATCGTCCCTGGCTTAGTTCTTCGCATGGGATGGAGTCAGTCAGGATTGGGATGGCCCGATCGCCCCAGACCGGGGGCGATCGCCCCTAGGATCTCTGGCCCAGCACGGTTTTGCCGCCGAGGTAGGGTTGCAGGGCTTCGGGCACGGCGATCGACCCATCCGGCTGTTGGTAATTTTCCAAAATCGCCGCCATCGTTCGGCCCACCGCCAACCCGGAGCCGTTGAGGGTGTGGAGGTATTGCGTGCCCTTTTTACCCGCGACCTTGAAGCGGATATTGCCGCGCCGCGCTTGGAAGTCGCCGCAGTTGGAGCAACTGGAAATTTCGCGATATTTCTCCTGGGACGGTAGCCAAACTTCCAGGTCGTAGCACTTTTGGGCCGAGAAACCCATATCGCCCGTGCAGAGTTGCAGCACTCGGTAGGGCAGCTTCAGGGCTTGCAACACGCCCTCCGCATCGCGGACGATTTGTTGGTGTTCCGCCTCGGAGGTTTCCGGCGACACGAACTTAAACAGCTCCACTTTGTTGAATTGGTGCAGCCGGATCAGCCCTCGGGTGTCGCGGCCGTAGCTGCCGGCCTCGCGCCGAAAACAGGGCGTGTAGGCGCAGTGATAGATCGGCAGTTGGTCATCGTTGAGGATTTCGTCGCGGTACAGGTTGGTGACGGGCACTTCAGCGGTGGGGGCCAGCCACAGGTCGTCGCGATCGCACTTAAAGCTCTCTTCGGCAAATTTGGGCAACTGGCCCGAAGCGGTCAGGGAGGCGGAGTTGATCAAGATCGGCGGCAGGACTTCCGTGTAACCGGCGGTGATGTGGCGATCGAGCATGAAGCTAATCAACGCGCGCTCCAGGGCGGCTCCTTCGCCCATCAGGGCCACAAACCGGCTTTGGGCAATCCGGGTTGCCCGCTCAAAGTTCAGCCAGCCGAGGGTTTCGCCCACCTCGTAGTGGGGCAAAATGCCCGATCGGGTGGGGATGAATTCATCGCCCCAGCGCCGCACTTCCAGATTTTCGGTTTCGTCCTGGCCCACCGGCGTGGTCGGGTCGGGCAGGTTGGGCAGGGTCATCAGGGCGCTTTCGATTTGCGCCTTCAGGTCGCGTTCCTGGGGTTCCAGCTCCGCCAACTGCGCCTTCACTTGGTTGCCCTCTTCCTTGAGGGCGGTGATTTCGGGGCCCGTGGGATTGGCTCCCTGCTTGATTTGTTGGCCAACTCGCTTGCCGATGTCGTTGCTGCGGGCCTGGAGGTCGTTGCGCTGTTGTTCGAGGTCGCGCACGGCTCGATCGAGATCCAAAATCGGTGCAATGTCGTATTGGCCGCGTTGGTTCAGGCGTGCTTGCACGTCATCGGGGTTGGCACGAAGTAGCTTCAGGTCTAGCACGATCGGGTGGGGGCTTTGTTCGGTGATATCTTGAGGTGCAACCATTCTATCGGCTGGCCTACCTTCGCTCGATCGCGCTGGCCAACTTCTCGCTTCCGTTTTGCCGCCGCTGCCGATTGCCTGCGACCTTTTGCGACCTATGGATTACGAAACCGCCCGCGCCTTTTTGATCGGTCAAGGCAATGCCGGCCCCGAAAACCCCGATGCCTTTTTGAATCGGCTGAAGGTGGGCAAGCCGCCGATTCCGGGGCAAGTGACCTCGATTTTGTTGGCGTTGAAGATGGTCTATAACGCCCTAGAAGGTACGCCCAGCCTCAGTCGCGAGCTGGCGGGGCCGCTGTATCGAATTGCGGTGGAAAGTCGCGAGGCCTTCGAGCAGGGCGATCGCCAGGGCGTGAGCTGGCCGCCGCTGTTGGATGAGGATTTGGGACGGATCGCCCGCGCCACGGGCAGTATTTTTGCGGGCCGCTGGGACGATTGAGGCGGTGCTCACGGGGCGGTGGCGAGATCGGCTCTAACGATTAATCACGCAACTAATCATTCAACTGGGCCCAGCCGTCTTGATCAGGCTGGCTGGCGGCTGGGGCGGTGGCGGCCGGGGCGATCGGCGCTGGGGCGGCGATCGGCGGGGCGGCGCTGGCCGGGGCGGCGCTGGTGGCCGGGGCGGCAACGGTTCCTGTTCCCGGCGGCAGGGCCGTGGTGGCCGGGAGGGCCGTCGCGATCGTGGGGGTGGGCTGGCGATCCTGCCAGGTGATTTGCCCTTCTTCGCGAATGCTGATGTCGATCGGGGTGGCTCGACCCGATCGGGTGGCTTGGCACTCAAATTGATCGCCGGGGCTAATGACCCGATAGGGCTTGCCACAATCGACCTTCGCATCACTCGATCCAGCCGCTTGTAATGCCGCTTGGAGATCGGATTGCAACGAGGCTAAATCGAGTAAATTCCACGAATTTACAATTTCCCAACGAATCGTTTGGCGCTCATCTTCTTGGGTGACAATCACAAAGAAATTGCCGCTGGGTTTCAGTTGGCCAACGCACTCAAAACTCTGCCCCGATCGCGAGGGAAGTCGATCGGGACAAGCAATTTCTTGAACCGGTATCTCTGCCTTGGTTAAATCTTGCTGTAATTGAGTTTCAATTTTGGCCGTATCCAGTTCTCCACAAGCGGTGAGGCAGAGCAGTGCGCCGATCGCGATCGGCCATTTGGGTAAGGGTTGAGACTGCAACATGATGCTCAAGGGTTACGGACTTTCGATCGCTAAGGAAACCCGATCGCCGCCCACTTTTTGCATCTTGCCCAGCAGTTGGGCTAATTGCTCATAGGCCACCTTGCGATCGGCTTTTAGCAGCACAGCCCCCTGGGGATTTTGGGCTAAGTACGTTTGAATTTGAGGAATTAACTCACCCTCGGACAGCACCTTATCTCCGACCGACGTTTGACCACTATTAGCTAACCCAATAATCAATGGATCGGGGAGCTTTTCGGTTGTATTCGGCGCATCCGCTTTTGGTAATGTCACCTTGAGCGCATTATTGTTTCCAGAAAGGGTCATCGAAACAATAATAAAGAACGTCAGGATCGTCATAATCACATCCATCATGGGGACGAGATTGACTTCCGGCATTTGCGAAGATTGCTGATTTCGACGGTTTCGAGAATACATGGCTCAAGCTCTTGCTGGTTTTTAGGAATTTCTAGAGATCTCTAGAGATCTCTATGAATAGTCAACCGATTGATGAATCATCAGTCGATCATCTCGAAGCGATCCTGACATCGATTGGTATCAATGACCATTCAAGTGCTAATTAAGCGCTGATGATGACTTAATTGCCGATCGCCGTCGGTGAAGAATGGGCTGAATTGGATGAATGGGCTGAATTGCCCGATCGGGTGGTTTTGATCGGAATAATGTCGTGATCGTCCCCACCGGTTTCATCATCCGCTTGTTCATACCAAACCTGTCGATAAATCAATTCCAGCGCCGCCCCGACTTGCGAAAAATACTGCATTTGTTTGGTCTGCAATGTAACGAGTACTCGAAAGATACTGAGGGCAATAATCGCCGCCAACATGCCGCCTGCCGTTGTGGTCAATGCTTCCCCAATTCCGGCCGCCGCCTTGCTAGCATCATCGGCTCCCCCGCTGCCACCAATCTTGAGGTTGGCAAAGGTGGCAATCAGCCCCGTAACGGTTCCCAGCAACCCCAACAAGGGGGCAATTCCCACAACACTTTCGAGGAGTTTGTCGCCCTGATGCATCGCAATAAACTCCCGATCGGCCGCTGTTTCTAGGGCCAAACGAAACGTTTCAGGTGATGGATTGTTGAGACGCAGGGGGGCTAACAAAAACCGCCCGATCGGGAGTTCATTGGCGCGGCGAGCAATCTCCGCTGCGCTGTCCAAATCGTAGTGGGCGGCTTCTAGTACCTCACGGACAATGCGATCTTCGCGGCTCAGGAGGCGATACCAAAACCAAGCGCGCTCCAAACCACACCCGATCGTCGCGATCGACATACCCACAATCGGAATCATTACCGGGCCGCCTTTTGCAACCACTTCAAACAAATTTGACATCGGACTAATCCTCCTGAATGGAATCAATTATTGAAACAATCTGTACAACTTGAATGACTAGGATGAGCCATTGCTACTAGTCATTTTTGGCAGCCATTTTTGCTAGCCATTACTGAGGACGAACTCGCCAAACCACGACCACTGTTCCCGTATTGTCAGCCGTGGGTACAAGGTTGAGATACATGACCAAATCGCCCTTTTTAACCTTGTAAATGGGGCCACCTCCATAGGATTGACTACTGTCTGAAATCTCAAAGCCGTTATTGACCAGATTGGTGCGAAAATAAGCATCAAAAAAAGTATTGGGGTCTTCGCCCGGAATCAGTTTGAGAGCACCAATGCCGGGTTGTTGCACCCCCGCCGGATAGAACGCGTCCGGTTGCCCTAGGTTGGCAGCGGTTGCATCTTCGGCAGCCAAATTGCCCAGAACACTATAAATTTCGCCCGGAACTTCGACGGCCTGCGTGAGGTCTGCCAGGGTACGTGGTTGTTCGGAAACAACATAGATTGCCCCTTCGCCTTCGACGGTCAAAATACTCAGAAATTGCGTTAGTCCATCGCGTGAAACTTGATAGGCTCGGGTGTCGTTGCCACTGCTCGGGGCTGGCTGGATCGCATATTTACGAGCAACTAATTCTTTTTCAAAAAAGGCGCTGACTTGAGCTAGGGGTTTGCCCGTTTTCATGCAGGATTGCAGGTTATAGCAACCGGGTTGCGCGCCGGGATATTGCGGAAAATCTTGCCAAGGGTTGCCACTGGTAGCGGGTGGGGTCGTGGGTGTGGTGGTTGCGGGCGTGGTGGTTGTCGGCGGTGGTGTTTGAGTGGCTGGGGTTTGGGTGGGTTTTGGTTGGGGCGTTTGGGCCTTGGGCGCGGGTGGTGTCGGGCGGCGTGGGGTGGTGCGTTGGACGATCGGGCGGGTGGTGGCAGGCCGCTGGACGATCGGATGTTGTTGAGGCGCGATCGGTCGTGCGGGCACGGGGCTAGGCGCTTTGGCCACCGGTTGGCCCGGCACCGGCAGTTGGACGATCCGAATCTTCTTTTCCTTCGGATTGGGCGGGGCAACGGTGCGGGCATCGTTGGTGGGTATGAAGGCCAGCACCCCATGACCCACCAGCGCCACGAGCATGGTGATCCAAATGACCCGGCCGGATGACGGCACGGGATCTTCGAGCAGATGCGTCCAAGCGATCGCCTCGGGTTCCTGATCCGCAGCGATCGCGTCCGGGTCGATCGGTAGGGACGAAAGCCCCGGAGTCTCGCCGGCTTGGCGAGTGAAGGTCAGCGAATCGAGGTCTGGAAGTGTGGGGAAGAGTTTCGGGAACTGCACGGCTCGAAGTCCAAGCGATCGATGGTCGGTCACGGGTCAATAGGGCGAATAACTAACAAATGCCATGAACGAACAAAAATTTAAAATTAATTATCAAAACCCTTTAGAAGAATGCTTTAAAAAGAAAGAGATCATACTTTATGGAAAGTGCCACTGAGGAACGCGCTGAAGATCTGTTCATTAGAATCATTAGAGGCCGTTTTGAACGGCTTGAGCAGCAATAGAACAAGGGAGCAACAGCTCTAACAAGACGGAATTTTGCAAACCTCTGATTGGTATAGAGGCCTACAAAATTCATAGGAAGTATGCAAGATGAAACCCTTGATTGCCTAATGCCAAATTTGGCTTTAGAGTACTCCCATTGATTTGGTGAAGATACAGCTAAACAAGGGGCTTAAGCCCCTTGTCTGGAGTCTGGTAGTGCCACGACCTTTCAAATTAGGCGATCGGCAGGCCCTTTAGAATTTCAGCATCAACTACGATCGGTTGCTATACACCTGGTCAAAAATGGCCCCGTCGTCAAAGAACTTCTTCTGGATCGCATCCCAACCGCCAAAATCATTGACCGTGAAGAGCTTATTGATCTTAGGAAACTTGCTTTCAAACTCGCGAGCGACCGTCGGATCAACCGGTCGAAAGCCCACCTTGGCGTACTCGCGCTGGGCTTCGGGTGTGTAGAGGAACTTCACGAAGGCTTCCGAAACTTCACGAGTGCCATGTCGATCGACATTTTTATCAACAACGGCGATCGGGTTGTCGATCGAAATATTCGTTTGGGGCACAACGTAAAACAGCGATTGTTGGCCTTGTTGTCCAGCCAAAATCACTTCATTTTCGTAATTGAGCAGCACATCACCTTGGTTGAGCCGGAAGAAGGTATCGGAGGCTTCGCGTGCATCCTTCGGCAAAACCGGCGCTTTTTTGAACACTTCGCGCAAGTAGTTCGTGGCCTGTTCTTCGTTGCCACCGGTTTGGGTAATTGACCCCCACAGACCCAGGAAATTCCAACGGGCCCCGCCGGAGGTTTTGGGGTTGGCAGTGACGACACTCACATCTGGTTTGAGCAGGTCATTCCAGTTGCGAATTCCCTTCGGATTTCCTTGGCGGGTCACGAACGTAATGACCGATTTGGTGACGGTTCCATTATTAGGAACTTCGTTTTCCCAGCCGGGTTGAATCAAGCCGCTTTTTTCTAATTTGCGCGTGTCGAGTCCTAGGGCCAGGGCAACAACATCGGCTTCAAGTCCATCCAAAACTGCCCGAGTTTGGGAACCCGAACCGCCATAGCTGGTGTTGATGACGATATCTTGACCGCGTTCGCGTTTCCACTTCGCTACGAACAGCGGGATGATTTTGTCGTAGGCCGCTTTGGTGACTGCGTAGCTGACCAGCGTAATTTCAATGGGTTTGTTTTGGCTCAGGCGTTGGGCGTTCGCGTCCGGGCGCGAGCGATCGAATCCGTTGGTTGCCACACTCGGGTGGATGGGCCCAAGGGCTAGGGCACTGAGGCCACCGGCAACGGCAAGGGCCACGGAACGAATCAGGGTGCGCCGCCCCAGAAGCGATGGGGATGAGTCGGGGCGAGTTGAGTGGGCTTGCGGTTGAAAAAGGCGGAAACGCATAGTTTTTCGAGGCTGAGGAGGCAAGAGATTGGGAGCGGATGAGCAAAACCCCATAAATCCGACCGACTTAGTGGGGTTTATCAGGGCCCAATGCTATGCATTTCCCCAGAGCCGGTCAAGTTCTTTCGGACACAAAAATCGCGTGATTTCGCATAATTTTGCGTAATTTCTGTAAATTTCGTTGCAACAGGGCAGAGGCGATCGATTAGATCGCTCTGGCTGGAGTATTCACCGGCTTTTGCGGGGCAATCCCGTTCGTGTTGAAGCGACGTGCAAGGATTGCTTCAGGGCCGTGGTGGGCGATCGCAATTGAGCCACGCAATTAAGCTAAATACGCGCAGCCAAATACTTGGATCTCGTGTTCAATCCTGTCTTTGATCTGGGATTTTGCTCAGCGGCCCTTCGCGGAGGGCCCGTAGGCCTGCCAGGCCAAATCCACCAGGGCATTCATCGCCGCGATCGCCACGATCGGGCTGCCCTTGCGACCTTCCACACAAATATGAGAAACCTGGGAATCCCGCAGCCGCGCCTTTGTCGTGTCCACTTCCACAAACCCGGCGGGCGTGGCAATCACCAGGGCGGGGTTAATTTCCTCGGCTTCGATCAGCTCAATCAAGGCTAGCAGCGCCGTTTGGGACTCACCCACCATAAAAATCGCTTCGGGATAGCGCCGGGCCAGGGTTTGAATCCCCCAGGCAGACTTGCTCAGTTCCTGTTGGGGCCGGACGATCGCCTCCATGGCGCAGAACACCGGGTTGGCAAAGGTGGCCTGAATCGACGGCGCAATCCCAACCTGCACCATGGGCACATCAACAATAATCGTGGTGCGGGCGGCCAGGGCGGCGGCTCCCGCGCTGAGGGAGGTGGCAGAAAACCTCAGCAGGGTTGCATAGTCAAAATCAGCGGTGGCATAGATCACGCGCCGAATCATTTCGTATTCGGCCGGTGGTCGATCGCCCCGATCGCCTAGCTCCCGATCGATCAGGGCCAAACTTTGCGCGTCTGTGGCGTGCCACTCCATCATCTAAAAAACCTATGCCAACTCACCGCAGGCTAGGGGATGATCGCTAGCCCAGTTCCACTGTCACCCACCGTGGCTCGGCTGGCAACGATCGCGATCGCCCCCATGGCTGATTTTTCTGGTTTTTTGCCTAGGGTTTAACCCAAGCAATTGCCTAGGTTTCGGCTTCCGAAGGCGGCCGACCAAACACGGGCGTGAGAAAGGCCACCAACGCCCCGATCGCAAAGCCCGCAATGTTCCGCACCAGCGGCAACCAGTCCGCCGTCCGCGTCACCACCGGCCCAATGCCAAAGGCCACAAACAAAATGCCCCACAGCGGCGACAAAATCAGCGCCCATTGCCAGGAAATAATTTGACCTTCCTTGCGCGGGTGGGCCGCCAGGCCGCAAATCACCCCGCCCAGCACCGACGTAATCAGCGTCAAAATCCATTGCTCCTGGGGCAAACCGGGCACAAATTGGCAACCGCCCTGGCGCAGGCAACCCATCACGGATTCGAGAGACTGGACGATCGCCTGGTTTTCCCCATGCTCGCGCACAAAGAACTGGTTGCCGTAGCGCGTTTGGAGTTCGATCCAAAAGGTGCGGGGAAAGACATTATAAAAATCGCCGCCCACATTGAAGTTCAGCAAGTTGCCGCCGCGCGAGTCGGCCACCACCAGCAGGGTCTTGTCGTCGATGCTCCAGAAGCGTTTGACCGCGAGGCCAGGGGTTTGGTCAAACTGGGTGAGCACGCGCAGCTTCCAGCCGGTTTCCGCCTCGAAGTTCGACAGGGTTTGGTCGAGTTTTTGCTCCTGGCCGTTGGGCAACTGGTTCGCGAGATCCACCACCGTGGTGAATTCCTTGGGCAGCAAGTCGGGATTGTCGAAGGCATAGGCGGGGGCCGGTGCGGCGATCCAGGCGATCGCGCAGAGTACCAATGATCCCAACGCGGCCGCCCACCGCTGAGTCCAGCGACGCGAAACCAGTTGTGTTGCCTGTTGCATAGGGGCGCGCTCCAAAAGCCAGGTCTAAAGAAAGACAGTAAAGATGAACAAAAAACAGAAAAGAACTGGGAAAGCGGTTGAGTCGCGATCGACTGTCGCAACACTTCTTTACAGTTTATTAATGTAACTCAATCCTAAGGATCGATCCCAGCCTCAGTCAATTGCATTCTGGGGCGCATGGGGATCAATCCCCCCAGGCAAAGGGCAGCGGAGTCCGGGGCGATCGGGATTTGGGTGGCCGATTTCGATCGCGGATTTCGATCGGGCATGATGGAGCCGGGGCCCGAGGGGCCGGTGCTGGGAGTCGATCGCGTGAGCAAGTAGGTGGCTGATGTCGTCGGTGGTGCAATGGTTTGTGGCAGGCGGGGCGGTGATGATTCCGCTGGCGGGTTGTGCGATCGTCACGATCGTCCTGGCCGTCGAGCGGGGCAATTTTTGGTGGCGCTTGGCCCAGGAGCAGCCCGAGTTGATTCGTGATGCGCTGGTGCTCTACGGGCGTGACCCCGATCGCGCGGTGCAACTGCTGCGGGGCGCGCCGGATGACTGGCCGATCGTGCAGATTTTTCTGAGTGCCCTGGCGCTCGATCGACCCACCCCCGAAGAATTTCGCCTGTCCCTCGACAGCGCCGCCCAAGCCCAACTGCCCCAGCTCAAGCGGTTTAGCACGGCCTTCGATACGATCGTCGGGATTGCCCCCCTGCTGGGTCTGTTGGGCACGGTTTTGGGGCTGATGGGATCCTTCGCGTCCCTGCGCTGGGACAACGTGGGATCCACGGGCGGCCCCAACGGCGCGGGCATCGGTGCAGGCCTGAGCGAGGCGCTGGTGTCCACGGCGACGGGGCTGGTGGTGGCGATCGCCACGTTGCTGGTGGCGAACGTCTTCCGCAGTTTGTATCGCCGACAACTCGCCGCGATCGCCCAACATTGCGGCCAGCTAGAGTTGTTATACCGCCACCATTGGGAAGCCAGCGGCGCGGTTCCCTTCGACTTGGAGTAGCCGCTTGGCTGAACAGCTTGGATTCAAGGTCAGCTCCTCCAGCAATGGGGGTTTCAAACGTCCTGCACTACCCATCAGCCGTGAATTTTCTTGATCCAGAAGATGACCCGCCGTTGCAAATTAATGTCACACCGATGGTGGATGTGATTTTTGCGATTTTGGCGTTTTTTGTGGTGGCGACGGCGTTTTTGAGCCGATCGCGCGGTTTGCCGGTGAATTTGCCGGCCGCCGGGACGAGCCAAGCCCAAGCCCAGTCGATGCCCGTGGTGACGGTGGATGCGGCGGGTAATTTGGCGGTTGATCGCCAGTCTGCCCAGCTTGATCAGTTACCCGCGTTGGTGCAGGCAAAATTGGGGCCGGCCGCGCGGACGGTGGCGATCGAGGCCGATCGAGCCGTCAGCCATGGCCGCGTCGTGCAAGTGATGGATCGCCTGCGCCAGATTCCGAATGTGCAGTTAGCAATCGCCACGCGATCGGGGAATCCGTAATCAGCGCCTTGGCCACTGCGCCGCCGTTTGCTGAATTTTGCCCCCAGACTGCTCAACGGCCGGTCAAATCGCGTCAAAATAATCAGCATTAGTCAGCATCAGATTGTCTTTTTCTCCTGCGTTGATTTGCTCTCCCGCTAGACCCCAGACCCCATGCGCGATCGCCTCGAATCAGCTCCCTACTTACCCCGCGTGCCCCTGTGGCGGCGCGGCGTGGCCACGGCGATCGATGCGGTGATTGCCGGATTGTTCAGCAGCCTGCTGGGGACGGGGTTTGAGCTGCCGGTCTTTGCCGTGGCTTGGCTGACGTTGCGGGTGTTGATGGTGGGCAACAACCGCGGCCAAAGCATTGGGCGACTGGCGATGGATATTAAGCTGGTGAATCCGCAAACCCGACGGCTGCCGACCATGGTGGAACTGACCCAGCGCGAACTAATTGTGGGGGTTGAGGCTTGGCTAGCGCTGCAAGGCCTGTCGTTGTTGTCGCAGGTGAACCCGGTGGCGCTGCTCTGTTTGGCTCCGGCGATCGTTGATGGCATGGTGACGGCCACGGACGAAAGCCGCCAGCAGCAATCGTTTCACGATCGCCTGATTGGCTCAATCATTGTCCAAACGTCGCGCGGCTTTTCGCTGGATTTGAAGGTGCAACGCTGGTATCGGTTGCTGCGCGATCGAACGGAACGTTTTATGCGAAGATAGAGTGCTGCAAAACTGCCCGACCCCCTTTGCGGGCGAAACCAGCAGTTCTGCTCGATCGGCGATCGCCCCCCGCCTGTTTTGCCCAGCGCTAATGCGGCGGCGCACGATCGTCCAATCGCAAACCCTTTGCACCGATCGAACCATTAGGAGTGTCCCCCCGTGGCTAAAGGTAAAGACGTACGGCTCGTAATCACCCTGGAGTGCACCGAGTGCCGTACCAACACTGACAAGCGTTCTCCCGGCGTGTCGCGCTACACCACCCAAAAGAACCGCCGCAACACCACTGCGCGCCTCGAACTGAAAAAGTTTTGCACCCACTGCAACAAGCACACGGTTCACCGCGAAATCAAGTAGTTTCAACGGTTGACGGCCCAATCGATTGATCGCCGAAATCATGGCCGAATCAATCGAGCGATCGCCCGCGCAATGGTTAACTACCGCCCTCGCCGTTACCGGTTGGCATTGCCAATTGTTTTTGAACCGCTTTTGGGCTGGAGTTTCGATCGCTAACCATGAACGTCGATTGTGACGAATGCAATTCGCTTGTAATTCGGACTCAATGGGTTCAATGGTTTGATGAGCGATCAGCTCAGCCCACCCCCCTCGACTCGGCAACATAACCCCTGTTGTTGGGGTTGCCGCTGTCTGTTCACCCATTTTTTTGACTCACCATGGCTTACTACCGTCGTCGCGTTTCCCCCCTCAAACCCGAAGAGCCGATCGATTACAAAGATGTCGATCTGCTGCGTCGCTTCATCACCGAGCGTGGCAAGATTCTGCCCCGTCGTGTGACCGGTCTGACGGCAAAGCAACAACGCGATTTGGCTGTGGCAATCAAGCGCGCCCGCATCCTGGCCCTGCTGCCGTTTATCAACAAAGAAGCCTAGACCTCCCTTGGGCGTTGAGGATCAAGTGTCTGGGGTTTACCGTCAAAAAATTGTCCAAAGCCCTGATCCCAACGTTAATAGCTCGTGGGAGACAAGGGGCTTAAGCCCCTTGTTATGACCACTGGGGCGCAGGAAATCAACTTGGCTTAAATATGTTTAAAAGGGGCGATCGAGTTAGCTCGATCGTCCCTTTGTTGTATCCAAAAACTGCCAATTAAACCCTAGGGAACCCGCCAAGCCTTCTCGTGGTAGTCGTTTTGGGTGGCATAGGGATCCGGCGCATCGTGGCTGTGTCCATGGCCATGCCCGTGCCCATGATCATGGCCATGGCTGTGGCCGTGGTTTTGGTCGTGCCCGTGGCTATGTCCGTGATCATGACCGTGGCCGTGGTCGTGCGAATGTCCGTGATCGTGCCCATGACTGTGCCCATGGCCGGCAGCCTGGGCGGCGGGGGCGATCGCCTCACCATCGTCCTGGCCCAAGCCCAACAAATCGCGGCTGACGGCCCGGCGGAATTTACACAGCTCGCAGTTCATGGCCACTTGGCCGGCGATCGCCTCCTGTTCCCGTTCTTTCACCAGCTCGAACAGCACCGGATCGAGACCAATTTCGGGCAACGCTTGGATTTGCACATCGGGGCGATCGAGCCGGGCTTGGTCGGAATAGCCGTGAATCCGCTTCATCAACGCGCCCGTGAACAAAAAGTGGGGCAACACGACGACGCGCTTCGGGTTCCACGTCCAAGCGCGCTCCCAACCGGCATCGAGGCGTGGATGGGTGATGCCGCTGAAGCAGAGTTCGAGGCCCTTGAAGCCGCTGCCTTCCCACAGGACGCGCGCCAGTTTGTACGCATCGCCGTTGGCATCGGGGTCGGATGCGCCGCGCCCGACGAACAGCAGAACCGACTCATCGCGGGGAATCTCACTTTGGCGATCGAGGTCATCCAAGCGCGATCGCCACAGATCCACCAACCGATCAGCCACGCCAAAGTGCCGCCCGTAGTGGAACTTCAGCCCCGGATGCCGCGCCCGCGCCCGATCGAGTTCGTTCGTCACGTCAAACTTGTTGTGCCGCGCCGCAAACAGCAACACCGGCAGCGCGGTCATTTCCTGGTAGCCCATGGCCACCATGCGATCGACCCCCTCTTGGATCGACGGCTCCGTTAGCTCCAAAAAGCAAGGGACAACGGGCCGCGAGGTGTCATAGGCCGCGAAGGCTTCGACAAATTCCATAAAGGTGCGGCGGCCATCCTCGTCGCGCGTGCCATGGCCGATCAGCAGCAGGGGAAATTTATCGGTAGCGGGGGGAGCGATCGCCGGAGCGGACTCAACAGACACATTCAGCATGGGTTTCAGTGCGGGCCCCGGTGCATCGCCGAGGGTCTACTGTGGGTGTGGATTTAGAACGCAGGGGCCGATCGCCCCGGCAGGCTTGGCGGCATTCCGACTAACGGCCGGGTTGTTTCCCGAACCGACCGATCGCGGCTGCGGCACAGTCGCGGATTCTCACCGCTGTTTCCCGCCAAGCCGCCGAAATACCTTAGCACCTTGCCCGGTTCGACACATTGCCCCCACTGGGGATGCGGGCCGCTGGGCTACAGCTCGCTGGCGGCGGCGATCGCCCGTTGAAATTCTTTCAACAACCAACTGGTGACTTGGCCATGATTGGTGGTGCGGCTGAGGTGAAAAGCGGCTTGTAACAGGTTCAAATCTAGGCCTGGCAACACGCGCGATCGGGTAATTCGCTGGCTCCCTTGCTCAATCATACTGAACGCCAAAAGCCGCACATTTTGCACATCCACCACCCAATATTCCTGCACGCCGATTTCTTCATAGATCAGCCGTTTTTCGCCCAAATCATCCCCCAAGGAACTGTAAGCTACTTCGATCGCCAAATCGGGGGCTGGATAGACATCCAAATCCACGATCGTTTCATCCCACGGAATTAGATTCGCCCGATCGCCCACATGAAATGAGGCATCGGGCTGCACTTCCAAGTTGCCCGATCGGCGATAGGTGCAATTGTCGTGCCCATCCAAATCAAGCCCCAGCAAACTGCTACAGAGAGCGATCGCCGCCAGGATGATGTAATGGTCACGCGCATGGGGATTGCCGACGGCCGCCATCTCGACTAACATCCTGCCCTGGTAGTAATAGCCTTTGGGCGATCGGGTGGCATCGAGTTCCGCCGTGGCGATCGTGGTCAAGTAAGTGTCCCAGCTCGCCGGTTGCCAACGGGCGAGCGTCTCAGGGCTTGGAACCAGATGGGAAACAGTAGCAATCATTGGCGATCGACCTCAGACCCTTCTGCCTTCAGCATAGCCAAGGTTTTCACTCACGAAAACTTAATTTTCAATCCCCAGCAACTCTTTGAGAAATCGTACAAGCTGCACCATATCCGGTACTTGCTCTAGGGTTTCCTGAGATATCCAATTGTCATGAGTAAAGCTAACGGTATTCGTCAATCCAGGTTGCAAGACACTAACAACCGCTGCAATAGTCGCTTTCTCCCGACTAGCAGGTTTTTTCCATTGAAAGTCAGGATATTGATTGATATAGTTCCTGGATTTGCTCATGTAATCTGAATAAACTAAATCTCCGCACTGAAGAATTATCTGTTCCAGGGTTCCCTGGTGTTGATTGTCAGGAATAATATAAATCCCTAATTTCTTATGCCTGCCCATTAGGCATCCAGGCTTGCAATTTTCAGATGCAAGATCGACTTCAGGAAAGTGATTTGCTGCAATACCTCTCATCCAATCAATTGTTCTTTTAAAAGTCAGACTTATTTCATCTTGATCTGCATCGACAAATAGACAGATGGCTTCTAAAAGATCAAAGTGGTCTTCTGGTAAGTTGTATAGTGCTGCATCTAAATCTTTTAGAAAATTGGGCAACTCCCCTCCATTTCCCATAAATATCCCTACAGATAAATTGTCGCGGTATAGAATTCTTGGCATATCAACTCTTGCATATAAGTCCGTCTTTATTTCTGGATCTGATTTCTTCTTGCTTTTTTTAATGACTTTTGGGTAGTTAGGTTTCCAATGATCCCAAAAAGGGCTGATTTTACTTAATTTTGATTCCTCTCCATCAAATTCTTCAAGGTTGAAGTTGACCGCTAAAACCCTCCGAAGAAATGCCTGATCGTTAGGGCCTTCAACGATGATCATGATGCAACGACGCTCCATCAGCGCACCTCCTGACCCAAGTTTTCACGCAAACGTTTGAGGCGCTCCCAGTCGTGGCGAACAACTCGTGTTTTAGCTTCAGTTGGCTCCAATCGATATAAAACCAAATCTGATGCTGAATCAGCGGCAGCAATCATGGCATCGATCGCTTCTAAGCTATGCGTTGTAGCAAAAACTTGAACATTCAGTTTCTTTGACCATTTTGCAATCATTGCAAAGATATTTTGAAGAGCCTCTGTGTGAATGGCTGACTCGATCTCATCAATCAATAAAATTCCATCTTTAGCTTGAAAAATTGTCAGGGCAATATGTAACCATCGGCGAACCCCATCACCAAATATACTGACAGGGACAAGTCCAAGTTTTGCGTGGCGAATGTGTAGCTTTGGTCTACGGGATGCAGTCTCACTTTGAGGGCGAGAATAGACCATTAAGACATCTTGTATATTGTGATCGAGTTCTTGCATTATATCTATAATGTCTTTTTTGATATGCTCTTGCAATTCATCAAACATTGCTGCTGAATAGAGCAAAGCCTGAGCAGTTTCAGAACGATGAGACGGCAGCGTAATATTTGATGTCGAAAGGCTATAAGTTTTACTTTTTGCAGAGCCTAAGCGTAATGCTTGATTTTCCCATAATTGAATTTTAACAGGAGTCAATTCCTTGAATTTACTCAATAGTTGCACTTGCTCACTTTCGATACTTAGACTGATATTTAATTCAATTCCGCGACGTAAATCAGATCCTTTTTCTTCATACATCACATCGTCTTCAGACAAAGAATTTTGCTCTTCATCAGATCCAGTTAACTGAATTTCTTCAATTGCTTCACAAGATACATTCAAGTTTCTAACGATAAACTCTCCCAGTCCATCAATAGATATTTCTCCTTGGTTTATGACTTCCTGATTTGGATCTATCTCATATGCGAATATCCACTGCAGTAACTCAATAGGTGATGAAGCAAAGCGTAGCACGTCACCTTCTCGTCTTCTGATAGTAGAAATCCATTCCCGAAGGTCTAATGGATTGCAGTAAAGATTGATGGCTTCGAGGACGCTGGTTTTACCGCAATTATTTTCTCCTACCAGTATGTTGACCTGGCCGAGATCTTTGAGTTCTAGATCGCGGAGTCCTCGGAATTTATGAATAGTTAGGTTGTCTAAGTGATTCTTCGCCATAAGGTTTTTGACTGAAAGTGCTTTCAGCGCTGTACGAATTGGAATGGGGGTTTTGCTTTTAGCTTAACCCCATTCCGGGCTTGGGTATTTTAGCGACGGGGGGTGCGATCGCCCCCGAAGCGGCCGACTCGACCCGTGGGTTTGCCCAGGTTGGCGCGGAGTTGACCGCAGGCGGCATCGGACTCCAGGCCGCGGGTGCGGCGGATGCTGACGGCGATGCGGCGATCGTCCAGGGCTTGCATGAAGTCGCGGACGCGCGTGGGGTCGGGGCGCTCGTAGTCGGCTTCTGCGATCGGGTTGTAGGGAATCAGGTTGACGTGGGCTTGGAACCCGTGCAGCAGCTCCGCCAGTTCCTCCATGCATTCGTAGGAGTCGTTCACCCCGGCCAGCAGGATGTATTCAAAGGTGACGCGGCGGCCGGTTTCGGCGGCGTAGTCGCGGCAGTCTTCGATCAGTTCTTCGATCGGGTAGCTGGCGGCGCTGGGGACGATCGACTCGCGCAGGGCTTGGTTAGGCGCGTGCAGGCTGACGGCCAGGGTGGCTTGCAACCGTTCGTTGGCCAGTTGGCGGATGCGGCCGGGGATGCCGACGGTGGAAATGGTGATGTAGCGTTTGCCGATGCCGATGTCTTGGTTGATCGATCGCGCCGCACTCAGCACCGCAGCAGGGTTGTGCAGCGGTTCGCCCATGCCCATGAACACGACGTTGCCGACGCGCCGATCGAAGTCTTCTTGGACGGTCAGCACTTGGTCAAGGATTTCCGATCGCGACAGGTTGCGCACAAAGCCGCCTTTGCCCGTGGCGCAAAAGTCGCAGGCCATGGCGCAGCCCACTTGGGAGGACACGCAAACCGTCAGCCGATCGCGCGTGGGAATGCCGACGGTTTCGACGATTTGCCCGTCGGTCATCTTCAGCAAAAATTTCACCGTGCCATCGTGGCTTTCGGAGCGGTGGTGCAGCTCGGAGCGACCGATCGGGATTTCCGCGGCCGCTTCCCGCCAGCTTTTTGGAAACACGGTGATGTCCATCAGCGATCGCGCGCCGCGTTCGTAGATCCATTGGTGCAACTGTTTGGCGCGGTAGGCGGGCTGGCCCTGGTCTTTGACCCACTCGGTCAGTTCCGCCAGCGAACCACCCAGCAGAGGGGGCAGGGGCTGGCGATCGGGGCGTGATTGGAGAATTTCAGCGTCGGTTTGGGGCGTGGCGGCGGAAGCGATCGGGGCGGGGGACATAGGAACGAGTCTCAAGGCAAACCTGAAGAGGATGGGGCGAAGCCAAAACCGACCGGAATTCCAGACCGGTGAACGCAGCCGAAGGACTGATGGAGCAAGGGGTCGAAGCCGCTTGTCGATCGGGATGGCTGCCTAGATTGGGGAATTGGGCGGATGGACGGCGGGCGATCGTGAAGCGATTCAATAGCCGTTTGGCCCCGGATGACCTGTACTAGCTTAGATCGTAGCGACTCTTCTCTCCGCTTGCCCTCGCACTTTTTCCCGCGCCCATGACCCCCGAAGCTGAAAACGCCTTGCTCCATCAGCGCATTCGTGACCTTGAACAGCAGTTAGCCCAGGTCATTGGGGCCGATCGCGCTGGGCCGTCCCTCGCCAAGCCCCAACGAAATGCGGTGAATCTCGATCGGTCTGAGGTCGATCCCTTCAACTCCGAGAGCCTGTTTCGCGCCTACGTAGAAACCGCCAACGACATGGTGTACGCCGTGGATTTGTTGGGGCGGCTGGCGTTTATCAATCCCTACGGCGAGCGGCTGTTGGGGCTGGAGCCGGGGGAGTGGCGCGGGCGGCCCTACATGGATTTTGTGGCTCCGGCGTTTCAGGAACCGACGGGCCAGGCCTTTGCCAACCTGATGATGACGGGAGAGCTGATTGATTTTGAGTTTGCGCTGCTCGATCGGGAGGGCCGCGAAATCCACATGCAGGTGAATGGGCGGCTGCTGTATGCGGCGGGGGAACTGATCGGCGGGTTGGGGATCGCGCGGGACATTACCGATCGCAAGCGCGCCGAGCAACAGGTGCAAATGTTTGTGCGGGCGCTGGAATCGACCCACGACAGCACCGCGATCGCCGACCTCCAGGGCGGGCTGATCTATGCGAACCCGGCGACCGATCGGGTGTTTGGCTGGACGGCGGGGGCCGAGCGCCCCACCAACGCCATCGCCTTCTATCCCGAGGCGGGGGCCAAGCAAGTGAGCTGGCTGGTAAAGCAGGCGATCGGCGGCGGCTGGAGCGGCGAAGTGATTTGCCAACACCAAAATGGCAAACGGTTTCCGGCCCTGGTGTCCGTGGGCCCCGTGCCCGACGAGCAGGGGCGGCCCGTGGCCTTTTCGATCGTCACCCGCGACATCAGCGACCAAAAGCAAACCCAAGCGGAACTCGCGGCCAAAAACCTGGAATTGGAGCGAGCCAGCCAACTGAAATCCGCCTTTTTGGCCAATATGTCCCACGAGCTGCGCACGCCCCTGACGGCGATCTTGGGTTTTTCGTCCCTGCTGAAACAGCAACTCTACGGGCCGCTGAATGAGAAACAGGTCGTTTACGTGGAGCAAATTCGCAAGAGCGGCGACCACCTGTTGAGCCTGATTAACGATGTGCTGGATCTGTCAAAAATTGAGGCGGGGCAAATCGAGCTAGCGATCGAGGCGATCGACGTGCCCACCCTCTGTGAAGCGACCCTGACGCTGGTCAGTCAACAGGCGGCCGATCGCGACATTCGGATTCGCAAACGGATTCCCCGCCGTTTGCAGCCCCTGATGGCCGACGAAGTGCGCGTGCGACAAATGCTGTTAAACCTGTTGAGCAACGCGATCAAGTTCTCCCACGAGGGCAGCGAAATCGGGCTGGAGGTGATGGAGCGCGGCGGCTACGTTCACCTTTCCATTTGGGATCGGGGTATCGGCATTCCCGAAGAAGCCCGCGCGGTGATGTTCCAGCCGTTCCATCAGTTGGACAATTCCCTCTCGCGTCGTCACCAGGGCACGGGGCTGGGCCTGTCCTTGACGCGGCAACTGGCGGAACTGCACGGCGGCACGGTGGATTTTGAGTCCCAGTTGGGCCAGGGCAGCACCTTTACAATTCGGTTGCCACTCACTTTTGTGCCACAAACGCGATCGCCCCAGGTGGTGGGGCTGCCTGGGGCCTCGGCGGCCCGCGTGGTGGCGGCCGAACAATCGTGCCCACCGCAAATTTTGGTGGTGGAGGACGATCCGGCCAATGCCAAGCTCTTGCAAGACGTGCTGGGCGGTTGGGGCTGTGGCGTGGCGATCGCCTCGAACGGTTGGCGGGCGATCGACTGGCTCGATAGTCACCCGGTGGATTTGGTGTTGCTGGATATCCAACTACCGGACATGGACGGTTTGGAAGTGTTGCGGCAAATCCGCAGTGACGATCGCTGGCACGATTTGCCCGTGGTGGCGGCGACGGCCCTGGCCATGGAGCACGATCGGGAGCGTTGCCTCCGGGCGGGAATGCAAGGCTACCTGAGCAAGCCGCTGGATTACGACGCGCTCCGGGCGATCGTCACGGAATTCACGGGCTACCATCCTCCCATGCCGACCAATCCGGCGTAGGCCTAGGGGCGCGGCGATCGGGCACGGACGGTCACGCATCGGTGTGCCCCTACAAACGCTGCGGGCGATCGCAAGTTCAGGGGGCTGTTTTGCCGCTGCCCATCATTCCGCACTGGATGAAGGACGACGTTTCGCATTCAATTTGTCCTGTCGCCGTTGCCAATCAAAAAGCGACAGATCAATGATTTCCATTAAGGAATGGTGGGATTGAATGCCATCAGAATTCGAGTTATTACTTACATCCGTTCTTTCCAATAGTTCAAGCTTCCCAAAAAGATCACAAATTTTGTGTTCACTCGAAGGTGAATTTTCTGAAAGCAAAATTGTCTGATAAAAATTTATATAGGATTGTGTTGAAAGGTTGTAGTCATCTTTTTTGCGATGATTTTTCATATAGCCTTCGATGCCACCATATTCTATGAGATGACACTGTCGTAAATCCATTAAGTTGCATTGCTTAGGGAATTTTAGATAGTGAATATTCTCCCAGCTTTCAAGAACTACAATGACTTTTACCGACTTCAAGGGTGCACCTATGAAAAAAGGAAGATAAATCTCTATACGGGGTAAGTCGGATTTTGATAATCTTTCCAGACAAATGCACATTCGATCATCTGATGTACAAAGTGCTGTTTTACTGCGCATTTGACCATAGGTTGCTGTGTTGGGCGTAACGACTTCGCCAATATTGGGGCTAAAGCTCAGGATGCGATCGCGAATGTCTAAAAGGTTTTTCTGATCAAGCTCTGAGCGCTTTGATAAAATCGATTTCCAATTTTTATCAAGCTGACTCAGTGGATCAGGCTCTGCTACCGTCGGAAGTTGAATATGAGGTGTGAGATCAATGGTTTTAATCGTTAATTTGGTGTCAGGAGCCTCCCAAGATACCAATTCCAAAAGAAATTGATCGTGCTGTTTCCGAATGTGGAATGTCCACAATTCAACGGTCAGGCGATGGTACAGCCGATCGATGAAATTGTGTCGATGGAGGGACGGGGCGATCGCGACTAATTGGGGTGACTCAGATAAATCCAGATCGGGTAAATCGGGACGCTCTTCTAGAAAGTTGTGATAGTAGCGCGTGAGCTGCTGCACAACATACCGATCTTCTTCATTTTTGAGTTCTAAAATAACGGGTTTGCCCTGGGGTCTGCTGGCAATGATGTCACAAGGCTCGCCGCACATTCTGAGTTGTCGGGCTAGGGGCTGAAAACTCAGCCATTCTTCCAAATTTTGCCAAAGTAATCTTTCAAAAGTGGCTTCACTTTCAAATTGCCACTGACCGTCTTTTTCAATCAGCATTATTAATGAGTTTTAAGGATACAAGGCCGCGCCGGTGGCGGGGTCGAACAGGTAGAGCCGATCGCTCGGAATCGACAGCCACAATTCATCGTCGGGGCTGACCGGGCGATCGGCTGGCAGGCGCACGTGCAGCGGTTTCGCGGGCCCATCGTCCAGGGTACGCACCAGGGCGCGATCGATCGGTTCCACCAGCGCGTAGGTTTCCGACCCCAGCGCCTCCACCTGCAACACCTTGACTTGCAGGTTTTTGGGAGCCGGTAGCCCGTCGCTCCAATGTTCCGGGCGCGTCCCCAGCCACAGCGCCCGACCGTCGTAGGGTTCTAGGGCTTTGTCCCAAATTTCCGGCAGCGTCATCCGAAATTCGCCATTGGTCAGCAGCGCCGGCCGCTTCACCCACACGGGCAAAAAATTCATGGTGGGCGAGCCGATAAACTCCGCCACAAACCGGTTGGCGGGCTGGCGATAGAGGTCTAGCGGCGCGGCGATTTGCTGGATTTGCCCCCCGTTGAGCACCGCAATTCGATCGCCCATGGTCATCGCTTCCACCTGGTCGTGGGTGACGTAGACCGTGGTGGTTTTCAGTTGGCGCTGGAGCTGGACGATTTGCGATCGGGTCTCCGTGCGCAACTTCGCGTCCAAATTACTCAGCGGCTCGTCCATCAAAAACACCTGCGGGTTGCGAGCAATCGCCCGGCCCAGGGCCACGCGCTGCTTTTGGCCGCCGGACAGTTCCTTGGGCAGGCGATCGAGCAGATGGTCAATTTGCAGCATTTCCGCCACGTGCCGCACCTGTTGGGCGATCGATCGCTCCTGTGCCGACTCGTAGCGCCACTGTTTGGGCAGTCGCCGCGTCAACCCGACCGCCAGCGGTTCCCATTTTTGCCACCCTCCGGCGGCGGGAGGATGCAACCGCCGCAGCCCGAAGGCGATGTTGTCATAAACGCTCAGGTGCGGGTACAGCGCGTAACTTTGGAAAACCATCGCCACGTCCCGCGCCTTCGGGGGCAAGGGATCGACGCGCCGATCGCCCACCCAAATTTCGCCGCCCGTCACGTCTTCCAGGCCCGCAATCGATCGCAGCAGGGTGCTTTTGCCGCAACCGGAGGGCCCCACCAGCACCAAAAATTCGCCATCCTCGATCGTCAGGCTAATCCGCCGCAGCACGGCCGTCGGACTGCTACCGGGCGCGCGATCGCGGGGCGGATAGCTTTTATAAACGTTATCCAGAACGACACGAGCCACGGCAATTCAACTAGAGCGCAGGTCTCGACCATTATAGGGATTGCGCGGGATTGGCTATCGAGATTCGCTAAACACGACGCGGCGATAAATTTGGGCGATCGGCAGGGTGGCGGGCAAGGTTTTGAGGGCGATCGCCTGGGTTCGATCGCAATAGTCGCAAAATTGCCAATTCGAGTCATCCAACTTCCAAAAATGGGTGATGAAGGGTTCATCTTGCCGAACCAACAGATATTCCGCAAACTCAGGAATCGATCGATAAAATCGAAACTTGTCGGCGCGATCACATAGTTCCGTAGAAGGCGACAAAACCTCAACTAAGAGACAGGGATTCAGCACCTCGTCATCCCGATCATCATGCCGTTGCGGTGACCTAGCAATCACCATCACATCGGGATAGGTTCCCCGTTAATAGGTCGGAATCCAGAGCCGCAAATCACTGTTAAAGACCTCAAACTGGGTTTCATCCAGTTGGCTAATTAATAAACTGCAAATTTCCGTCGCAATGCGATTGTAACTAATCGATCCACCAGGCATTTCCCAGATGATTCCGTTGGAGTATTCGTGATGATTTTCTGATCGTTCCTCAAGCGATCGGTACTCAGCCAATGAGTAGCGCTGTTCAACCGCCAGCATGATCGTGTTTGCTCCTATGGATGGTCGATGGTTGTCAAGATCACTTGAAAAATTCCTAAAATTGTTTGAATTTCTTTGAAGTAATATTCATCCCGATCGATATAGACGGTGCGATCGCGCAGCCTCAAAAACTTCCAAGTTGTCCCCGTTGTCACCGCCCCATAAATCCAAGGCAAAGGCCGATTCTCCCGTTCGTTAAACAGCCAAGCGGCATACATCGTGGCAATGCATTGGCCCAAACCCGCCACAATGTCTTCTTTTTTGGCCTCCACAATGGCGATCGCCGGTGCAGCAATATACAGTTGTTCAGGACTCAGGCTCAAAAGATAATCGCACTGACCATATAGACCATGCTTGCGATCGACGGTGAAACTGCGACCTGAAAATAGGCTAATTTGCGCATGAACCTGCTTACGCACCTCGGTCAAAATAGGCGCAATGATCCATTCTGAACGAGATTTTTCCGTATTAATCGCAAGGGCCATTGAAGTCCCTTCGGCTAGGGTCAGTTCCAAATAAGGACTAATGGTAACGGATGGAATTTGGCTGAGATCAAAGAGTGATTGATCTTCAATTAACGTGATGCCAAATGTTTCCTTAACGGTTTTAAGAGAAAACTTGCTGTAGGCCATTTTTGGAAGGCTAGCTGTCCGCAATTTTGCTGGAGAGTTGGCAAATTCGGGCGTACTAGAACAATCCTAGCCCCACCCAAGCTGCGCACGGTGACTGAGGATAGCGCTGGGTAATCCCGATTATGGCATTCCCTGACGATCGGCTCGTGGATGAGCGATAATTTACAAAAGTTTACAAATTTACAATTCATCCCCGATCGCCCTGTCCTATGACCCAGACCACCGCAACCGATGCAAACCGCCCGATCGTGGTGATTGGCGCGGGAATTGGCGGCCTGACCACGGCGGCCCTGCTGGCGCGGCGGGGGCGATCGGTCAAGGTGTTTGACCTGGCGATCGTGCCGGGGGGTTGCGCGTCTACCTTTCGGCGGCGGGGCTTCACCTTTGAGGTGGGGGCAACCCAGGTGGCAGGGCTAGAGCCGGGCGGCATCCATCACCGAATTTTTGGCGAATTGGGGATCGAGTTGCCGGCCGCCACGCCCTGCGATCCGGCCTGTGCGGTGTTTTTGCCGGGGGAAACGGAGCCGATTTCCGTGTGGCGCGACCCCGATCGCTGGCGGGCGGAACGACAGCGGCAATTTCCCGGTAGCGAACCCTTTTGGCGGCTGCTGGCGGATTTGTTTCGCTATAGCTGGGAGTTTCAGGCGGGCGATCCGGTGTTGCCGCCGGGCAATGCTTGGGATGTGGCGCAACTGCTGAAGGCGGTGAAACCCAGCACTTTGCTGACGGCTCCCCACGCCTTTTCGACGGTGGGCGACCTGCTGCAGCGGTTGGGCTTGGCGGGCGATCGCCGCTTGAAAACCTTTTTGGATATGCAACTGAAGCTCTATTCCCAGGTGGGGGCGGACGAAACGGCGCTGCTCTACGCGGCAACGGCGCTGGGGCTGTCTCAGGAACCCTTTGGGCTGTACCACCTGGAGGGCAGTATGCAGGTGTTGAGCGATCGGCTGTTGGAATCGCTAACCCGGGATGGGGGCCAGCTCCAGATGCGCCATCGGGTCGAGCGGATCATCACCGAAAACGGCCAGACGACGGGCGTGGTGGTGCGGAACCTGAAAACCGATGAGACTTGGATTGAACCGGCGGCAGCGGTGGTGGCCAATGTGCCGATCCAGAACTTAATTGAGATGGTGGATTGGCCGAGCGATCGCTCCTGGTTCGATCGCCTGGCTACGGATTTCTATCGATCACGTGCCGAGAAACTGCCGGAACCCTCGGGCGCGTTTGTGGTCTATTTGGGGGTCGATCGCGCTGCTCTGCCCGCCAACTGCCCGCCCCACCTGCAATTCCTCTACGACTGGGACGGCCCCGTGGGCGAAAACAATTCGCTGTTTGTGTCTGTCAGCCGCGAGGGCGATGGGCGCGCCCCGGCCGGCATGGCGACGATTACCGCGTCTTCTTTTGTCGATCCACGGCCTTGGTATGGCTGCTGCGATCGGGCGGAGTACGAAGCCCTGAAAACCCGCTACATGGAAGAGGCGATCGGCAAACTCGGGCACTATTTCCAGCTTGATGCGGGGGCGATCGTCCACTGCGAAGCCGCCACCCCGCGCACCTTTGAAGACTTCACGGGCCGCAAATTCGGCTACGTGGGCGGTTTGGGCATGCGCGTTTCCACTTTTGGCCCCTTCGCGATCGGCAATCGCACGCCGGTTCCGGGTCTCTGGCTAGTAGGCGACTCGACCCACCCGGGCGAAGGCACAGCGGGCACGAGCTATTCCGCCCTCACCACCGTCCGCCAAATGGCAGCCGCCGGGTTTTGAGAGGCGGTCTGAAAAGCCCATTGAGCACTTGTCAAGCACCCATCACGTTCCCTCCGTGGCAGTGATCAGATCATCATTTCATGGTGAGCAATCTGATGATCATTCCGCGTTCTCTCATCATCAAAATCGAAACTCCGTTAGTGACGATTTGCATGAAAGTTTGCTGATAGTTGACAACTTGAGATCGTTACAAACCGCAACCATCTACCACTCCCTATCTCGATTGTAAATAATAACGCTCCTGAAGTCGTCAATTCTGCAGACACACTATTATGAATAGAGATGGCAAGTATTAGTATCAGTGCAATCTAAACATTGAGGAGATGATAGAGATGGGTTTTCTTAGCCGGTTATTTGGTCAAGAAGAAGCCGAAAAAGCCGTGGTCGCTCCTAGTATTTCTGTCCCTTCTGTCGCAGCAGAAAAATCGATTCCTCCCGAAAAAGTAGGTTTGGATGGCGAATTTGACGAAAGTGGACTGGCTAAACGGGTTGCCAAGGCGTTAGATGATGCCAATATTTCAGACGCTGTTGGACTTTGGGTTGCTCAGACAGGCAGCATTGTGGTTTTGAAGTATAACCCTGATGCGGAAAGCGTTTTGGAGCAGGCGAAACAGGTTGCGATCGGGGTTGACGGCGCAACGGAAGTCCAAGCAGTCCCGAATGCCTAAATGAATGCTCTAGGTCATTCATTTCGCTAATCATGTTTCAATGGGCTTTTGCTGTCTTTGCCACACATATAGATGGTAATAGTTGGCACATCAATTGATCTAAATCTATATAAATCCTCTTTTTTGGGTGAACATTAAGGAGGATTCTTGTTTTTCAGTGAATTTAGCGAGTGTGGGCAGAGTTTATAGATTAATGATTGTGCTGATGGACTGGTTAAGCGGTTGCCCGATCGCCCCCTTGACGGGGCCGGTACGATCGATGGTTAGTTCTTTGTACCCGTCACCATGCCCTGGCAACGTCCCGATGGTCGATCGCCCGACCAGCTCCGCCCCGTTCGGTTTCAGCGAAATTTCACCAAATATTCCGCCGGGTCAGTGCTGGCCTGTTGTGGGGACACGCAGGTGATTTGCACCGTGTCTGTGCAGTCCGGTGTGCCGCGCTGGTTGGCAAATTCGGGTCAGGGCTGGCTGACGGCGGAATATCGGATGATGCCGGGGGCCACGCCTGATCGCCAGTCGCGGGAAACCTTCAAGCTGTCCGGACGCACCCAGGAAATTCAGCGGTTGATTGGGCGCAGCTTGCGGGCGGCGGTGGATTTGCGGGCCTTGGGCGAACGGACGCTGACGATCGATGCGGACGTGTTGCAGGCCGATGCGGGCACGCGCACCACGGCGATCACGGGCTGCTATGTGGCGCTGGTGGATGCGCTGCGATCGCTCGTGGCGGCTGGGGAACTGGCAACGTTGCCGATCGCCTCGCCCGTGGCCGCCGTGTCCGTGGGGCTGATTGAGGGGGCCGCCTACCTGGATCTGAACTACCCTGAAGACGTGGCCGCCGACGTGGACTTCAACGTGGTGATGAACGGCGAAGGTAACTTAATTGAGGTGCAGGGCACGGCGGAATCGGGCAGCTACAGCCGATCGCAACTGAATGCGCTGCTGGACTTAGCCGAAACAGGCATTCGCGACCTGATGGCCGCCCAAACCGCTGCCCTCGCGGAATTCTGAACTCTAGCGATCAATTGCGGGAGCAAGGGGTTTAAACCCCTTGTCTGTGAGTGAATTGGGGGTGTTGTGGCAGTCCTGTCGGTGAAAGAATGGGATTCTGTCCGCAATGGCTGAGGGATTATGGCGCAGGTTTTGGTGCTGACGAATGACGATGGGTACGATGCGCCGGGGATTGCCGCGCTCGATCGCGCCGTGACGGAATTGCAGCTAGGTTCAGTGCGGTGGGTTGCGCCGGCTGAAGAGCAGTCGGGCTGTGGCCACCAGATTAACTACCATCGCCTGTTGGTGGTAGAGGAGCGCGATCGGGGATTTTCCGTGGCGAGCACACCGGCCGACTGTGTGCGGTTAGCCGTCAGTGAGTTAGCCCCTGAGGTGAGCCTGGTGCTATCGGGAATCAACGCAGGTGGCAACTTGGGTGCGGATGTCTATAACTCGGGTACAGTGGCGGCGGCTCGGGAAGCAACGCTGCACGGTCAACGGGCGATCGCCCTGTCGCACTGGATTCGACGGCCCTTAGAGATCAATTGGGACTGGGCGGCTCGGCAGGCGATGCGAGTGTTGCCCCTGTTGCTCGATCGCCCCTGGGAACCCGACAGTTTTTGGAATGTGAATTTCCCCCATCTCGACCCTGACGCTCCCGATCCTGAAATTGTGTTTTGTGAGCTGTCTCGTGACCCGGTTCCACCGATCTATCGGCGCACAGAGGAGGGCTATCAGTACAACGGCATCTATGGGGGTCGTCCCTACAAACCCGGAACCGATGTGGCCATTTGCTTTGGTGGATCGATCGCCGTTACGCAGTTGCGGATTTAGGGAGTCGATCGCGGGCGATCGCTAGAATTGAAACAGTCTGTCCCCCACGTGAGGCTGGTTATGGTGCTTGCTATCCCCCGCGATCGCGCCCTGTCGTTGGCGGAGTTTCTCGCCCTACCGGAAACCCAACCCGCCAGCGAATACATCAACGGTCAGATCCATCAGAAGCCAATGCCGCAAGGTCAGCACAGCTATTTGCAATCAGAACTCACTGCGGTGCTGAACAGTGTTTTGCGCAAAGCACAAATTGCCAGAGCCGGTGCAGAACTGCGTTGCACCTTCGGAGAGCGTGTGCTGGTACCCGATATCGTGGTGGTCAAATGGGATCGGATTCCTCGCCAATCTGATGGCCGAGTCGCCAACAATTTTGATTTTGCACCCGATTGGATTGTGGAGATTGCGTCACCCCAGCAACCCTTGATTCGGCTGATCGAAAAGATGCAGTTCTGCTTGGATCAGGGCACAGAAATGGCGTGGTTGATTGATCCCGAAGATCTGTCGGTCTTGGTTTATCAGGCGGGTCAATCTCCCAAGGTATTTGTGGAATTGAGCGATCGCCTGCCCGTGCCAGCCTTTGCCCAAGGGGTGGAACTGACGATCGGGGATTTGCAAGGATTTTTGCTGGACTAGGGGATCGTCGGGATATGGTGACTAACTGAAGCATCCCCCAGAGGAACCGCAACCGTGAAACTGGCATTTATCATCGACCCGATCGAACGGCTTGACCCGACCCACGACACCAGCGTGGCCATGATGGAAACGGCGCAACAGGCCGGCCACGAGGTGTTTATTACCCAAGCCACCGATTTGCTCGTGCGCGATTCCCAGGCTTGGGCGCGGCTGGCTCCGGTGCAGCTCGTGCCGGTGACGCTGGGTGAGAATCGCTGGCTGGCGATCGAGCATTGGTTCAGTGTCGGCGCGGCCGAGTGGCAACCCTTGGACACGATGGACGCGGTGTTCATGCGCACCGATCCGCCGGTGACGATTCCGTATCTGTACGCGACCTATATTTTGGACTACGTGAACCCGGCGAAAACGCGGGTGATCAATGCGCCGAGCGGCATTCGGACGGCCAATGAAAAAATGTATGCGCTGCAATTCACCTCGGTGATTCCCGAAACGATCGTCACGGGCGATCGCGACCAGATTCGGGCCTTTGTGGAGCGGCGCGGCCAGGCGGTGCTGAAACCCCTGGGTGGCAAGGCGGGGGAGGGAATTTTGCTGCTGGAACCGGGCGATCGCAACTTCAACTCGCTCGTGGAAATCAGCACCGATCGCGGGCAAGTGCCGGTGATGGTGCAGCAGTTTTTGCCGGAAGCGAAGGACGGCGATAAGCGGGTGATTTTGCTGGATGGTGAGCCGATCGGGGCGGTGAATCGCGTGCCCACCGGTAGTGAGTTTCGCGGCAACATGGCCGTGGGCGGTGCGGCGGTGAAAATCGACGTGACCGATCGCGATCGGGAGATTGCTGCCACTTTGGCCCCCACCCTGCGGCGAGACGGGCTAGTCTTTGTGGGAATCGATGTAATTGGCGGCTATCTGACCGAGGTGAACGTCACTAGTCCCACCGGAATGCGCGAAATCGATCGCCTGGACACCGTGCGCCTGGGCGATCGTGTCCTCGACTGGCTCACCAACGCCTAATGGCTCAACGCCCATTCCTTGGGCCGGGCGCAAGCGTTCCGAGCGCAACGCTTGCGCCTTGATCCCCGCAGGAATCCTTGGAAGTTGCTACGATCGGTGCAGCCTCCGAAGCGCTCCCCAATTCCACTGATTCACCCTCTGGCCTGACCATGAAGCCGTCCCTGTTTGCCCATCAGCCGATCGCCAACCCCCTGGAAGCCAAAACCTGTCAGGATCTCAGCGATCTGGAACTGGCCCAAATTCTGGCGGGGCGGCTGGCCCTGGGCAACGGCGACTGGCATCGGCTCAAGGGCAACCGATCGACCCGCGCCCGCGAACAAGCCGCCGCCGCGTTGGTGTACTTGCTGCGCGATCGCCCCGAAGAAGCCCTGACGCATTTGCACCAGGCCACCGGCTGGCTCGATCGCAGCATTTCCGCACCGCCCTGCCCCGACCACGGCCGCTAGCGCACCAAGGCGACGTAGCGATCGCGCAGGCTCGACTTCAACTCGTGGGCCGCACGGGCCAGGCGTTGCCGCTTGGAAACCCTCGCCGCAGTGGTTTCCTTGTAGAGGTGCAGCACCCGGCCGCCCTCTTGCCACTCCACCCGATCGAACACCTGGTGCAAAATAAACAACCCGCGACCACACTCCCCTTCATTGCCCGGGAGCAAGTCCTCAATGGCTTCTAGATCAATGTCCAAATCATCCAAATCGGCATCGATTGCCAGCGAAGGAATCGGCGGCGCATGACAACAACAGGGTGGGCTAAAACCCGAGCCGCGATCGGCAATCATCCACCAATAACGATGGTCGCGGGCCGAAAAATGGACACAAACCCGTTTCCCGGGATCCAGACCATTACCGTGCTTGACCGCATTGACCAATGCTTCTTGCAAACCCAGGCGAACCTCAAAACGCCAAGGCTCGGGAACATCTTCAACTAACAGATCGAGAACAGGGCACAAATGCAGCGTTGAAGGGAAACTCAGCTTGCGCCACTGATGTTTTTCCTGGCGAACTGTGGGGGCCATCACAACTGGATACAGAGCGTTTGGACGACCAAAAACACCGATTAGGAGTCGGGCTGTAACAGCGGTGCGAAGCCGGATCGTAACTGGCGATCGGGCTTGTGCTGACAGCGGATGAAGCTCCAAGCGATCGCACCCTCGACGAACAAATCGAGCAAGTGGGAACTAGGGATTTTTACCGAGTCAATCCACTTCCATTCTATCGAAAGGGGCTGAAAAGTCTAGGCAGGACTTTTGCGGCCATGGACTTGAAGGACACACTCAATAACTGCAAACTTCTTTTACCGTAAGCAATTCTGACCGACTGGCGTTGCTGAAATTAGCCCAGGATGGGGGATCGATCGCCCGGCGCGATCGGCTGGTTCATCGACAGCCCCGATCGCCTGGTCCCACCAAAAAGCCAGTAGCCATCCCTGGGTTAGAGGGGTTTGCTACTGGCTGGGTTGCCGATGAATTGGGCAGAAATTCCTATTCCAATGGCGAGATTAGGGCGTGTCATCAAATCCGATTGATCGGGGTTGGAATGGTTGATTTTCCTAGCCCAACGACCCAGAACAAGATGCTCCAGCCCCTTGCTCCCATGATCTCGCAACGCAAGAATCAGGGTTTTGGGTATTTGATGACGGCCCCTAGTATTGCGGCACGGACGGATCTACGTCTTGGCTCCAGGCGTTGATCCCGCCCTTGACGTTGATCCCATCGATCCCCGCCTTTTGCAGAATGCCCAGGGCCTTGGCCGATCGGCCGCCCATCTTGCAGTGGGCCACCAGCTTGCGGCCATTCAGCAGGCTCTTCACCTTCTCGACACCAGCGCCGCTTTCGATGTCCGGCAGGGGAACCAGCACCGATCCCGGAATCCGGCCGATCTCAAACTCGTTGGGGTTGCGCACGTCCAGCAACAGGAAATCTGCGCCACTGTCGATCAACGATTTCAGCTCCGTCACGCTCATTTCGGCAAGATCGGGCGTTTCTTCGACTTGGCCCACGGGCGGCAGTCCGCAGAATTGCTCGTAGTCGATCAGCGTTTCGATCACGGGGCGCTCGGGGTTCGGGCGCAGTTTCAGCTCCCGGAATTTCATATCCAAGGCGTTGTACAGCAGCAGCCGGCCGCTCAGGGTTGTGCCTTTGCCCAGGATGATTTTGACGGTTTCGGTAGCTTGGATCACGCCAATGATCCCCGGCAAAATGCCCAACACGCCACCTTCGGCGCAGGAGGGAACCATGCCCGGCGGCGGGGGTTCGGGGTAGAGGTCGCGGTAGTTGGGCCCGCCCTCGTAGTTAAAGACGGTGGCTTGGCCCTCGAAGCGGAAGATCGACCCGTAGACGTTGGGTTTGTCGAGCAGTACGCAAGCGTCGTTGACCAGGTAGCGGGTGGGGAAGTTGTCGGTTCCGTCCACCACGATGTCGTAGGGCTTAAAGATTTCGAGGGCGTTCTCGGAGCTGAGGCGTGCTTCGTAGAGGTCAACCTGGCAGTAGGGGTTGATTTCGAGGATCCGGTTTTTGGCGGATTCGATTTTCGGCTTGCCGACCCAGGAGGTGCCGTGGATCACTTGGCGTTGCAGGTTGGAGTAGTCCACCACGTCGAAGTCTACGAGGCCGATGCGGCCAATGCCGGCGGCGGCCAGGTACAGCAGCAGGGGCGATCCCAGTCCGCCGCTGCCGATGCAGAGGACGCTGGCGGCTTTCAGGCGCTTTTGGCCTTCGAGGCCGACTTCGGGCAGGATCAGGTGGCGAGAGTAGCGTTCGTACTCTTCTTTGAGGAGTTGTGTGTTGCTGGTGTCGATGTTCAGCATAGGTTGCGAGGTGGGTGGGGTTCGATGCCCGATCGCGCTGGGCGATTGCCTGGATCGTTGTGAGGGTTAGTCGCCACGGGTGGGACTCAACGGATCGGGTTTGGGGGCAATCGGGGGCGCGGTGGGGATCGCGATCGAAGGGGTCTACAGGGGGTCTACAGAAGAACGATCGCTTCGGGCTGAAACTGCCGATCGGAATCGAGTCGCCAGCTTTGCCAGTCCACGGTGCGATCGCCCATCACCGACAGAATCAGATACGAGTAGTCGGGCCAAGCGCAGGCTCGATCGAACTCGGATGGCACGGCCGGATGTTGCGGGTGCGAATGGTAAACCCCGATGATATCAAGGTTTCGGGCACGGCTGGCTCGCATGGCCGCCAGCATGGTCGCTGGGGCGATCGCGTAGCGCCGTTCGGGGCTAGTTTCGCTGGCGGGAATGGAGTCTAACGCGCGGATGGGGTTGTCCGCTAGGTCTTCCCAATCGTTGGTCGCGGGCCAAAGGTCGTGGACGGCGATCGTGGGGCCGTCCTGGCCGGTGGCAACGCTGCGCCCCAGCAGCAACCCGCAACATTCATGGGGTAAGGCACTCTCGGCCGTTTGACAGAGCCGATCAAGCAGTGGTCGGGGCAAGGTTAACACCATGGGCAAGGGCGATCGGCTTCCGCTACGGGGGAGATCTGGATCAATTCTTTACAAAATCTTTATCCTAATTTGCAAAAAATTGTTACATTTTTTTTCGTATCTTCAGCTACAATCAGGTCGAAGCAAGTCCAGCCGGATCTGATATCCCGGATGTTGCATCATTGAGCGGTTGCGTTGTGGGAGACGCAACTTGCCTCAAGACAGATTTTCTGTTTCCTCGGATGTGTTAAACAACAACGCAACTAGAACATCAAAGCGGCGATCGCACCCGATCGCCGCTTTTTGTTTGTTTGGTTATTGAGTTGATTGATGGGGCTAGCTAATTAGCTGGCGAGGTATTCGCGCACATCGGTGCGGCGGCGCAGTTGCTTCAGGGCTTGGTGCTCCAGTTGGCGCACCCGTTCGCGGCTGATGTTCAGCCGATCGCCCACCTTCGCCAGCGACAACTCGCGCCCGTCCTCCAGCCCAAAGCGCAGCATAATCACATCCCGTTGCTGGGGCGTAAGTTCCGCCAGCAGCGATTGCAAGTCCAGGCGCAGGGCTTCGCGGCTGGCGTAGTCCTCCGGCAGGTCGCCTTCGTCTTCGAGCAGGTCTTGCAATTCCGTGTCTTGGTTGTCGCCCACGCGCAGTTCCAGGGACACGGGCTGGCGCGAAATCAGCATGAACTCGCGCACCTGAGCCGGTTCCAGTTCCAGTTCGGCGGCCACTTCCGAGAGCTTGGGCGATCGACCCAATTTTTGAGTCAATTCCCGTTGCACTCGCTTGACCTTATTCAGCTTTTCGGTGATGTGAATGGGCAACCGAATGGCGCGCGATTGTTGGGCGATCGCCCGCGTAATCGCCTGACGAATCCACCAGTAGGCATAGGTCGAAAACTTGTACCCCATCATCGGGTCAAATTTCTCAACCCCTCGTTCCAGACCCAGACTCCCTTCTTGAATCAGGTCTAAGAGTTCGAGGTTGCGTTTTTGATATTTTTTGGCGATCGAAACCACTAGGCGCAAATTCGCCTCAATCATCTTTTTCTTGGCTCGATTTCCGAGGTGTAACTGCTGTTTCAGTTCCTCGGGAAGCAGGTTGGCCGCCGCCGCCCATTCATTTTCGGTGGGCGATCGATCTAACTCATTCGTCAGCTTCTCTTGCAAATCCAAGAGTCGCATCAGTTGTTGGACTTGTTTTCCGAGAATAATTTCTTGTTCATCGGTTAGGAGCGGCACTCGCCCAATTTCGTGCAAATAGGCGCGAACCAAATCGGCACTGTCACCTTCTCGCGACTTGGATCGCTTGGGCTGGGGGCAAATCATAGCGGTCGGCATGGTCGGCATCCTATTTGAATCAAAAGACGCGAGAGCAAGGTATTGCGTAGCTGATGGGGTTAGAAGATGTTTCAAATGTTTCAGCAACCTGTGCTTGCTCAGAAACATTGACTCGTTCTGAATTAACAAACTTGGTTAGGGACGGTTGACCCAGGACAGAGGGTTAGACGCTAACCCCGACAAAAAGTTCACGAAAGCCATTAATTAAATTGGCTGAAACAAAGCCCACTAAATATTCGTTGGCAAAACCGCTGTGACAATTCATCAAATGTCTGATGAACTATTGAACATTTCGATAGAGAACCGGATGGTTTGCGGATACTTGCTGCTTTACTTATGGTGGAAGGAAATTCGCCAACTGGGTATGGGTTGCTGGGGTGCAATAACCGAACCTAGAAGATTGGTATCCCGCCCTGAGGGAGCGATCAAACCAGTCCTGATACCGGTTTTGGGGATAGCACCATCATCAACACCTTAGGTATAACTAACCAGTGCGACATTGCTATGGCAACAGTGCGAATTTTGTGTCACGTCACTGTCAAAAGACCGAATCCCAGTGAGGGTCTTGATCGGTGATCGCGTAGTGATTAATTGGTGATCGCGTGGTGATTAATCGGCGATCGCGTGGTGATTGATGATCTAAAAACCCAGATCGGCTTTTGCCTTGTCGCCCTCTGCGATCGCGATCTCATCCGGTAATTCTTCCCACGCTCTGTCACCAATTTCCGCATAAAACTGCTCGTCATAGGGCCGAGTGCGCACCACAACGGGCATCGGAACCGCATGACCCAACACGAGGGCTTGCTGTTTGGAGTCCAGCTTGGCTAGAACCGATCGCAGACTTTGGCCACCTGCCACCCCGGTAAAAATGGCCTCAATATCCTTCTCATCATTCAGCAGCGCCGTGATCCGTGTACCAATTTGGGACATCACTTCATTATCGATGCCCGATGGTCGCTGATCGACGACAAGCAGGGTGACAAAATATTTCCGCATTTCGCGGGCGATCGTCCCAAAAATCGTTTGTTTTGCCGTTGCTGGATCCAGAAAGCGGTGGGCTTCTTCGATCGTGATCATCAATTGGCGAGGTTTATCATTGGGATCCTTGGTTTGCAAGAAACGCTCAGCTTTGCGAACATAGATTCCATGAATTCGTCGAGAAATAATATTCGTCGCCAGCATATAAGCCAGCATATTGGACTGCGATCCAAACTCAATAATGACGTGCTTACCAGCTTCTAATGACTCCAGAATTTGCTTAATATAATCGGGGCCAGCGTTTCGCATATATTTAATTTGATCGAGGCGATTCAGCTTCCGTTGCAGCGCCATAATCGAGGATTTGCTACCCATTTTGGTTTCACAAAAATCCTGAATCTCTTCGTTGGTCATGCTTAATAATTGCGAAATCCAAGCTTTGCCAAACTCATTTTGCAAAATAATGGCATTTTCGACGCTGGCTTCCGAAAGGTTCAGCTCGGCACTCACGAGCATTAAATCTTCCACATCAATTTGATCGTAGCTAATGTAGAGTTCTCGGGCATCCCGCACACCACGACGCTTCGTAGATTCAGGATCTAGGGTATAGATTTCAACCTGTCCAGGAAAGAGTTGGCGCAGGCCTTTGACGGTATTGATACCTTTGCCTTCGCGCATGGCTTCCCAGCCATATTCGGAATGCATGTCGAAGATTAAGTTAACAGCAACCTGCTTACGAATTGCCCCGGCCAGGAGTAACCGAGTTAGGAAGGATTTACCGGTTCCTGATTTGCCAAAAACGCCGTTACTGCGTTCTACGAATCGATCAAGATCGATACAAACGGGAACATCGGTATCAATGGGCATCCCGATCGCAAAGTTACGCCGTTGGGGATCGTCTTCCCAGCCAAAGACAATCCGAAAGTCCCGATCGCTAGCCTCGTAGGCCTGCGAAAAGTGGCTAGGAATGGTTTTAACGGGCAAAAGTTCAATATTGGCGTTGCTGTTGGCTTCAAAGGATGCTAGTCCGTTTTGTTTGGCAGGATTTTGCTTGGCCCGATCGGCCTTAGATTTGCCATTTTTTCGCGCTGATTGGATGAGTGCTGGGTCATTGCGATCGGATTGGTTAAAAAGGGCGAAATCCTCTTCACTTTGGGGCACAAACATCAACATCGGAGCCAGCTCGATCGTGCCAAACGTGCCGCTACCTGCCAGCACGTCGCGCAGAAAATCATCGTCAGGGTGGGGTGGGTCGATCGTAATCCGCTGGCTAGACGTGCCCAAGGCCACATCGGTTAACATGCAAAAAAAGTGCGCCCGTCGCCCCCGAACGACCAAAAACTTACCGACTCGCATCTCTTCCACCGAAATATCGGCATGGAGTCGAACTTCTAATCCGTCGCTGAGGGAACCTTGAATAACCGAGCCGAGGGGAGCGTCTTGGGGCATAGTGAGGCGGTAATTTAGTAATAATTGAAGAGGATTGATCCGGAATCGGCTTGCTAGACTAATGGCAGATCAGGGGAGAGAGAAATAGATCTTGATCTCGTTATTTTAGCGGTATTACTTGTCATTGATTGGTTTAGGATAGACGTTATTGCGAATGGCGAAAAGGGTTATGAGTCTTTGCTTATCGCTGGTTGTAAAAAACGAAGCACATCAAATCGATCGCTGCTTGAGGAGTGTGGGCGATTGTGTTGATGAAATCCTGGTACTAGATACTGGCTCGACGGATGACACGATCGAACGCGCCCGAGCCTATGGCGCAAGAATTGAACATTTTGAATGGTGCGATGATTTTGCGGCGGCTCGCAATGCGGCGTTGTCAATGATTCAAACGGATTGGGTTTTGGTTTTGGATGCGGATGAATGGTTGTTGCCAGAAGCGATCGGGGCGATTCATGAGGCCATTCGTAATCCTGACCATCTTGTGGTGAATTTAGTTCGTCGAGAATTAGGCGCAGTTCAGTCACCCTACTCGCTGGTTTCTCGACTTTTTCGGCGACATCCGCAGGTTCAATTTGATCGTCCCTATCACGCGATTATTGATGACAGTGTGATGCGGTTACTGAACCAAGAACCCCAATGGAAAATTGTTTCATTAGCCATGCCGGCGATCGACCATGATGGATATCGACTCGATCGCATTGCCAGCGAATCCAAAGCCGAACGGGCCCGTCGGGCAATGCAAGTATTTTGGACACGCCATCCCTATGATCCCTATGTTTGTAGCAAATTGGGAGCTTTGCTCATAGATTTAGGCGAATCAGAAGAAGGCATGGCACTTCTCAAAACGGGTCTGATGCAGGCCGAGCAAGCAAAAATGACCGAGGTGTTGTATGAACTGCACTATCATTTGGCAATTTGCTACAGTCAATCTCAACATCAACATCAACATCAAAATCTAGATCTAGCCAAGGCCCATTACCGCGCGGCCCTCAAACAACCGGTATTGCCCATTTTGACCCTTGGATCATTGATTAATTTAGGAAATCTCTATCGCCAAAAGGGTGAATTGTTGGCTGCCTATGATTGCTATCAGCGGGCGGTTGAAATTGATCCCAACTTTGCGATCGCCCATTACAATCTTGGCTCAAATTTGCGTGCCATGAATCGCACCCTAGAGGCGATCGAGCATTACCAACGGGCGATTGAATTGGATCCCGAAAAACCGGAATTTCATCAAAATTTAGGTGCGGCTTTTCTGAAAGGGGGCAATGTGCCCGAGAGTTTGAAATCGTTTAAAGCTGCGATCGCCTTGTATGAACAAAACAATTCCCCCGAAGCCGATCGCATTCGCCAAACTCTCAAGGAATTGCAATTTGAGGTTTAACAGACGGTTTGGCCAAGTCACATCATGTGGGCCGACTAGGATACGCGATCGAAAGTCAATCGACAATTAATCGAAACCCAATTGATATGCTCCACGGCGGGAAGCGATCGCATCGGCCCATCGCGTTGTTTCGGGCAGTCGATAGCGAGGAGTACAGCTCAAAACCAGCTCGATCGCCGTGGGCAAACTGACCCGATGCCCCACGGAAATATAGAGCGGGCGGCAATTGGTACGGGTGCGGACGATCGCCCCAATGGTTTCTTCGCGATCGATTAATGGCTGCCAATTGCCCTTGATCTCGCCTAGGAAATCATGGGTTCCAATGAAGTGTGATTTGGCCGCGCCAATGGTTGGTAAATTGAGCAGAATCCCTAGATGGCAAGCCAAACCAAATCGTCGTGGGTGGGCATAGCCTTGACCATCACAAAGGATCAAATCGGGCTTTTGTTGGAGCTTTTGAAATGCGTCTAAAATTACCGGTATTTCGCGGAATGAAAGAAACCCTGGCACATAGGGAAAGGGGGTCGGCATTCGGGCGATCGCCCACTCAACTCGCTCCAAGGCTGGAAAGCTGAGAACCACCACCGCCGCCCGCGCGATCGTGCCATTTTCTTCAAACCCCACATCGGCCCCACCAACCCATTGCACCGACTTGAATTGGTCATGATGAATGACCCGATCGCGCAAATTGGCCTGCACAATCTTGGCTTGTTCGATCGTCCGTGGCCAATCTATTTCGTTCATCTTGGCTGATTAATTGGCTGATTCATTCGCTCAAAATCATAAAAATCTATTAAGCATAGTGATTGTGTCAAATCCATTCCTAGGCAAACCGCAGGTAATGCATTAGTTGTCCCACCAATTCACCCGATAAATTTAAACGCCGCTGAAGATCCACAATGCTCCGAAAATTGCCCCGCTTTTCTCGATCGTTGACCATTGCTAGGGCCAAGGCCCGATCGACCCCCGGCAAACGCTCTAACTGTTCAATCGTTGCCCAATTCGCATCGATCGGTTGTAGGAACGACACCGCCTCTGGGTCATAAAAATAGAACCGTAAAATCGGAGCCAACCCCTGAAGCTGCGTGGGCTGCACCGACAACGCCGCCGCCACATCATCAAGGCCATAAAACACCACCCCACCCGCCGTCAGTTGGGTCAATAATGTGGCTTGGCGAATTGAAATACCGGGCAATCGTAGCCAATCATCCGCACTGGCTCGGTTGGCATCGATCGCCACTCCCATTTCGGCGGCTACGGCCACTTCGATCGCGGAGACCAACCGACAAAACGGATCGCGAGCAATCTTTTGGCGAGCGGCTTGCACCGCAGGATCAATCCGCTGAAACGGTAATTTGAACCACCCTAATAATGGTTTTTGCTCTGCCCCAGGTTCCACAACGGTCTGTCCAGTTCGATATTCGGTTGATAGAAATTAACAGCAATTAACAGAAATCAGAGCAGTAGCTATCAGCAACCTAGCCAGAATTTGACCAGAATTTAGCCAATTTGATCCAGCATTAATCGGCGTTTTTGCTCGAATTCCGCTTCGGAAATTAGCCCTTCCTGGCGCAGGCGATCGAGTTCTCGCAGGGCATCCCCCACCGCATTCACCTTTTCGGGTTGCACCGTGACCGTCACCGTGGCGGCGGGTAATGCTTGATTGAAATTGCGATCGAACTCTTCGCGATCTTGCGACAAATACCAAATCGCCTCGATCGCACTCGCAATTTGGGGAACCATCGTCCACCAAAGCAAAAGATAGGCAAATCCCCACCCACGCTGTCGCAAATAGAATTTGTGCAACCCCGCCGCAAAGGGTACGGCAAAGCAGGTTAGGGCCAGCGCCACCGCTACCATGCGCTTTTTAGGCTTTACCAATGTTCCTGCAAACTCTGTCATGGTCGCCTCCTAGACCGATTTTGGCTGCGTTCAACTCCCATCTGCCGAATCCGTCAGCAGTCGTGTTGAAGGCAGTCACATTGAAGAATGTCGCACTGAAAAATGCATTGAAGAATGCACTGAAGACCAATGATCGCTCGCTTTGCCCGATCGAGACCCCGCCCCTGTGTCGATTTCGGCGGTTTTCCGAATCTCGCTTTTTCATGATAGTTGGCGAATTGCCAGTCAACCGCCTAGCCCCGAATCCGCACGCGATCGCCCGAAAATTCGTCGGAATCTTTGTCGGGGACGATCGATCGCCCATCCATCATCGACCCAAGACCCCTCACCCCGACGGCGGAAAGCACGATCACCCCAGTTCGGATCTCTCGACTGGGAAACGATTTGGCCACCGTCGAGAATCAGCTAAGATCAGCAACAGATGGGTGTTTGGCGTGATCCAGGCATAAAACATGAGTATTTTTGATTCAGAAATTGTTCAACAAGAAGCCCGCGACATCTTTGGGAACTATCAATCCCTGGTGCAATTGGGCGGTGAATATGGCAAGTTCGATCGCGAGGGTAAACGTCTCTACATTGAACAAATGGAAACCGTCCTCGATCGCTATCGCATCTTTATGAAGCGATTTGAACTCTCGGACGATTTCATGGCCAAAATGCAGGTCGAACAGCTCAAAACACACCTGTCACAATTTGGGATGACTCCTCAAATCATGTTTGATCAAATGCATCAAACCCTGGAACGCATGAAGACTGAACTCGAAAACTCGAAAGACTAGGTTGAGCCTCGCTGGTTCTGCTGGAGCGTTTGGGTATGGCGATCGCGCTTGGATCGAAGTTTTCAACATTTGATCCAGATCATCCAGGGGTTCGATGGTGCGAGATCGCCAAGCAGCGCAATGATCCAGATTTTGCCCCGGATTTTGATCGGGCGTTCAACCAGGATTTCGACTCAAATCTTGACTTAGATCTCGACTTAGATCTCGACTTAGATCTTGACCCAGATCCTAATCGTGTCGCGATTTCCAAGATGTAACGGTAGGGTGATAAATTCCTAGAGCTGGCAGCGATTCCAGCAGCCATCGTCCCTGGAGGCGATATCAGCGCGATCGCAATTTTCTCTACCGATTTGAATTCATGATCGAGGGCAATGATTTGGGCTTGGCCATGCACACGGCGAGTGCGCAATTGGGTCTGGCCAAGGGGGATTCGTCCCGAGATATTGTTGCTCGCGTCTGGGACTTGGGCACAAAGTTATCGAGCGATTTTCATGATCGCCTGGCCGAGTTTGTCTATCCGCTGTCGTGGTCAGCGCTGCAATTCCTCGCCGTGGCGATCGGCCCCGGCGGCTTCACCAGTACGCGCATTGGCGTAGTGGCGGCGCGCACCCTCGCCCAGCAACTGGATATTCCGCTGTATGGCCTGTCCACGTTGGCGGCGGCGGCCTGGCGACAGCGACAGCAGGCCCCGGTGGGTCATTGGCTGGCGGTGCAAATGCCCGCCCGACGCGGCGAGCTGCACGGCGGCATTTATGAAGTGACGGCGGCGGGGCTGGTGACGCACCTGGGCGATCGGGTGTTTTCGCCCGAGCTGTGGCAAAGCACGATCGCCCAGCAGCCCACCCCCTGCACGCTGATCGAGGCCGGCGACGACCTGGGCCAAGACGCGATCGCCCTATTGCAGTTGGCGCGTCAGGCTTGGGCCGCGGGCGATCGTCCCCACTGGTCGGTGGTGCTGCCCCACTATGGTCAACATCCGGTCGATCGCAGTTAGTTCATCAACCAATACGCCCATGCCGCCTTGGTTTTCGTTTTTGATGCATCACCTCGATCGCCTCGCCCACTCGTTCCAGGCCGGAGTCCGGGCGATCGGCGTTGCTGTGCTGGCCTTCGGCCTGGTTGGGTGGTTGGCGTTGGGACAGCCGATCGCCTTGGCCGCCGTTGAACCCAGCCCGCCGCCCCTGGAAGCCGCCCCGGTGTCGCCCGATGCCAGCGCCGTGCCCGCCGAAAAAGTCACCCAATTCGTGCGGGCCTACTTGCAAGTGCTGGCCTTGCTCGATCGCCGCGAAGGAGAACTGCGGCAAGCGGAAACCGAACCCGAAGCCACCCGCCTCGAACAGGAAATCGAACTCGAAGCCTTCGGGGCGATCGAACAAGCCGGCCTCAAACCCCAGGAATACGTGCAACTCCTGAGCCTGGCCAACAACGATCCGGACTTTGGCGAGCGCATTGCCGCCCGCTTGCAGGAACTCGAAGCCGAAGCCCAATAGCCCAGGATTTGCCCAAAAGCTGCCCCTACGCCGCCGCTACTTCGGCACAATTCAGCAACGCCGCCAAGGACTGTTCCGCCGCCACCAAATCGTAGGGAAACGGCGGCTTCATCGGGCGATAGTCGCGCGGGTAGGGATCGCCATGGCGCAGCACCGCATTCACCACCAAACAGGGTTCGTGGCTAAAACTTAAGGCTCCGTGGGGCACACCGGGCGGAATCGTCAAAACCACCGGCACGCGATCGCTCAGGGGAATGTATTGATAGCGACGATTTTGTAACACCACCATCACAAAACTTCCCCGAACAACCAACAATTGATCGGTCTGAAATCGATGGACGAATAAATCATCCCGGGCCATGGCTGGCACTTGTACTAGCATCGTTTCGTGGCAGGATTGAGGCGTATAAAACTCTGCCATCCCGGATTTCATCGAATCCAATCGCTTCACATGAACGGCTGTGGAAAGTCCCATGATCGTTACCTCAAGCTGTTTGGACGATCGATCTCAACGGTTCCGGCCGCCAGTGTAGCGCAATTCAAATTAATCGGTTTTCAACAATCATCCAGTATCGAAACTATCAAACAAAAATGGTGTGAATGAATACCGTTGGCATCGAAACTATCAAACAAAAATGGTGTGAATGAATACCGTTGGCATCGAAACTATCGAACAAAAATGGTGTGAATGAATACCGTTGGCATCGAAACTATCGAACAAAAATGGTGTGAATGAATACCGTTATGGCTGCTCAAGGGCGCTTTTCAGGTTCCATAACCGCTAAAAATTGGAGTAGCCAAAACCAGAGGTGGAGTCATTCTGCAATTCACGCGGGGCAAAATGGATGAAATATCGCGATTCATCCGCCGTGATTCTTGATGGGATGCTGGCCGCGACTCACAATAATCGGTGACTATCTAGTCAAGTTTTGTTGACAATTGAATGGCTGACGGGCACGATCGCCCCGCTCAAAACCAAAAAGTGCAATTGATACAGTTTCCGAGGACAGGTTATCTTACAAGCGAGTAATTACTCCGCCGCCGTTTCGGTAGCTTTCTAAACACTGTGTTTGCGAAACCTCGTCAGTCGCCGTTTCGATCGCCCGGTTCTCCCGAGCGTCCTGCTGCCACCCCTCCCGAAGCCGAGACCCCGGCCACGGCTCCCGATCGCCTCTACCGCCTCTGTCGCCCCCTGGCTACCTACGCCTTGCGGGGCTTGGCCTTTGGCGATGGCCAAGCGATCGCCCTGGATGCGGCCCGTGGCCACCTGTTGCGGGTGGACTTGGCAACGGATTGCACCGAAATTCTGAACACACGCCATGTGAGTCAGTTTTTGGATGTGCTGGGCCTGGCGATCGGCCCGCCCCTGGGCGAGTCGCAAAATCCCTCCATTTGGTTCACGCGCGATCGAGACGTGTTGGCCTGCCATTGGGGCGAATGGGAACCCAAGGTGATCTACACGATGCCCGAATGGGTTGAGGGCGTGGCGATCCATCGATCGACCCTCTACGTGTCCTCCCAGCGATCGGGCTGCATCTACGTGCTGGAGTTGAGCACCGGGCGGGAAATTACGCGGTTCTATGCACCGGGCATCGGCATCGAAAACCTGGTGGCCCGGGGCGAAGACCTCTGGGTGTGCGATCGCACGGAACAGACGGTCTATTGCCTCGATCGGGCCACGGGCCTGGTCAAATTCAGCGTGCTCACGCCCTACGAATCGCCCACGGCCCTGGCCTTCGACGACGCAGGAACCCTCTGGATCACCTACTCCGGCGAAGAAGCCTACATCCGCGACAACCCGAACGATCCCGAGCCGTTGCAAGTGGCCTTCCGCGATCGGGTCACGATCAGCCCCCTCGACTACGGCTTCTATCCCGATCGGGGCTATGCCCTCTCCAACGGCTACCGGATCGAGATGTTCTACGTCGAAGAACTCTCACCCCTCGAAGGCGTGAACTTCGGCCTGCTGAAAAACCTGGAATGGCGGATTTCTCTGCCGGCCAACACCGATCGGCAAACCGTCCAAAGCGTCGAGCCGGTAGGAATGCCCTTCGATGTGGAAGAATTGCCCGACGGCCAGCGCGTCGCCGTGTTCAAGTTTGATTCGATCGAACCGGGCGAGGGGCGGCTGTTTGGCTGGAAGGCGACGATCGACCTGCGCTGTATTCGCTATCAACTGTCGCCGCCGGACGTGGAGCGCCTGCCCGCCCTGCCCGCCGACTACGCCGAAAAATACTTGGTCGATAACGACAACCTGGCCATGGACAGTCCCGCTGTCCAGGCCGCCGCCAAGCAGGCGATCGGCAGCGAAACCAACCTGCTCCGGCAAATGCTGTCGATTCGCAATTACGTTTACGATCGCCTCGGCTACCGGATTCGTCGCAGCATTGAACCGCCGGACGCAGTGCTCGATCGGGGCTATGGCTGTTGCGGTGAATACGTCGGCGTGTTGCTTGCCCTGTCGCGGCTCAACGGCATCGCCTCCCGCACCGTCGGTCGCTACAAGTGTCCACCCCCGGCCGATCGCACCCAAGTCGCCCTCTACCCCGACTACAACCACGTGTGGCTGGAATTCTTCATCCCCGGCTTCGGCTGGGTTCCTATGGAGTCCAACCCCGACGACATCCAAGAAGGCGGCCCCTACCCCACCCGCTACTTCATGGCCCTGCCCTGGAACCATGTGGAAATCGCCAAGGGATCGCGCTTCCAAGGGGTGACAATCGCCGGGCAGCCCCTAGCCGACTTATCGGAATTAAAAGTCGGCGACCTGGCCCTCAACCACGTCCGCTTCCGCATTTTGGAAGAACTGCCCCCCTTGAACGCGCCAACCTAAAACACCAACAGCATCAGACTCTCAGCCAACTTGACCAAAAGAATGGGTACAAGCCCCGTCCTGCTAGGGCGGGGCTTGTACCTGTCCATCCGATCAAACCAAGGCGGTTGAAATCCGACCTGAAAACACCCAAGATCACCGGCCATGATTTTGCTGTGACCCAGGATTTTAGAGCGTGTCATCAAATGGGATGGATTGGGGCTGAAATGATTGATTTTCCTAGGCCAACCGTCCTAGACAAGGGGCTTAAGCCCCTTGCCCCCCACGATCTCGCAACGGCAGGATTAGGGTTTCGGGGATTTGATGACAGCCCCTAAGCCCCTTGCCCCCCACGATCTCGCAACGCAAGAATCAGGGTTTCAGGGATTTGATGACAGCCCCTAAGCCTGCCGCCCTACGACGGTTGGTTCAAAACATCCATCAGCGACATCGGTTGTGAGAGGCTCAATTCAAGGAGATTTGGGCTGTCTTTCCTGACGTTGCAGCCAGTGACCGCAGTCCGCCCCTACACGGGTTGATTGGTTGAAGCGGATCATGCCGATCGCCCCAAAACATCACATTCCCAGCCTGAAATCATTATGTTGAAATCATCATCCTGCCGACAACTAGCGTTTGACGAATGCCTAATATCCTGTTTGTTTGTGCGCAAAATAAGCTAAGAAGTCCAACCGCCGAAACAATTTTCTCAAGATTTGATTCATTGGACTGCCTGTCGGCGGGAATTCATCAATCGGCTAATAATCCGCTCGATCGAGAACTAATTGAATGGGCGGATGTGATCTTCACGATGGAAAAGACCCATAAAGTCAAAATCCAACAGCGCTTTCGCTCATCCTTAAACGGTAAAAAAATCATATCGCTCGATATTCCCGATCAATTTCAATATATGGAACCGGCCCTGATTGAACGCCTCGAAAAGTGCGTTATGCCACATATCCAGAAATTTCTATAGATTCTCCAACAACTTAGGCCCGCCGAGGGGCGATCGCGCGTTTGATCAATGCAGCTCCGTATGGCTGGATATGGTTGGGGATTGTTAACAAAATATTTAGGATTTTTTCAGGTTAGGATCACGTAACCTAAAAGTACCCTGGATATTTTTTCAAGATGTTTAGACTAAATAATTTTAAAATTGGAACCCGTTTGGGAATTGGCTTTGGGATGGCGCTGTCAGTTTTGGTTGGCTTCAGTATTTATGCCGCCGATAATCTTAATCGCCTGTCTGCATTAACTGAGAAGCTCTATCAGCATCCTTACACCGTGAGCACGGCACTGTTGCGAATTCGGGTAAATACCGCACAGATCCATCGCCAAGTGAAGGAAATTCTTTTGGCCCAAAACAGCCAAGAATTACCCATGATGATTGCTGATATTAATAATCGCGAGAAGCTGATTTATGATGATTTTGCCCTAATCCATCAACGCTTCCTGGGTGACAAAGCTGACATTACCCAAGCCCAGGCTCAATTTGCAACCTGGAAACCTCGGCGAGATCAGGTGATTCAGCTTAAGCAGGCGAATAAAACGGCTGAGGCGATCGCCCTGGCCAAAGCCAATAATATTCAGATTATTGATGAGTTAAACCGCGAACTAGACGATATTTCGGAGTTTGCGGCGCAGCGTGCAAAGTTGTTTGTGGAAGAAGCGATCATGGCCAAGGATTTGGCCTTGCAATGGATGGTTGGGGTGGTGGTGATTTTGATATTAATTGCAACGCCGCTGGCCCTTTTGATTACGCGATCGATTGTGAATCCGCTGCAAGAAACCGTCAAACTTCATAATCAATTAGCCAAGGGAGAACTAGATTTAGCCATTACGAGTACCGGCTCCGATGAAATTAGCGAATTGCTCAGTTCGCTCGCCTATGTGGTTAATAATTTTCAAAAAGTGGTTGATCAGGTGCAGCAAGTTTCTGCCCAGATCACGGAGGGGAGTCAAAGTATGAGCGCGAGTTCTGTGCAGATTGCATCGGGGGTGACAGAACAGGCCAGTGCGACCCAGGAAGTGTCGATTTCGATTGAAAATATTACGGGAGGAATGCGCCAAACCTCGGATATGGCAACGGCGACGCAATCGATTTCGATGCGGGCGGCGGTGGATGCGGAAGTGACCTATCAGGCCATGAAAGTGGCGGTGGACTCGATGACCACGATCGGGAAGCAGGTGTTATTTATTGAGGACATTGCAGCCCAGACGAATATGCTGGCGTTGAATGCCAGTATTGAGGCCGTCCGATCGCACGATACGACAAATGGATTTAATGTTGTGGCGATGCAAATTCGCAATTTAGCGAATCATACGCGCGAAGCAACGGTGCAAATTAATCAACTTTCTAATGACAGTATCAACTCCGTTCAATCGGCGGGGGATATGTTGGAGAAACTTGTACCGGGTATTCAAAAAACCGCCGATGCGGTCAAGAGTATTAGTCAACTGAATCAAGATCAATTAAATGGTGTGAATCAAATTCGACAAGCGATTCATCAACTCGATCGGGTGACGGGACAAAATGAAGCCATGGCTACGGAGATTGCCGCGATGGCCGCGGTCTTGGCCCGCCAGTCTAGTGACCTACAACAGGCGATCGCCTTTTTTCAAACGAATCAGATTCAGGTGAGATCGAGCCGATCATAGCGGGTCTTTGGGATGTGGAATCACATGCTTGAATCACGTGATTGAATCGCGTCGTTGAATCGCGTGGTTGAATCGCGTGGTTGGCAAGCTACTCATTTCGTTTTTCGTTGAAATATCGTTGAAATATCGCGGAATTCCCACAAATTTGGTTACATTGGGGCTGTGTAACTACTGAATCCTACGCGAAAGCCACGCTTACCGTGTTGTCGCTTGCGGGGAACGCTTTAAGCATTGTTTTGATTGTTTTTCCCTGGATCGTGTTCGTCCCGATCGCGATGAATTTGCCCCTGAACCCGCATAACACTGCCCTCGAATCGGTTACGCCTGCCGGGGCCGATCGTCGATTTCAAATTTTTGGCCATTGGCGGCGGCGGATTGAACACTGGCGTTTTGGCCAAAAAATGGCTTTGGGCTATGCGCTGGCCATTGCGACGGGGGCCTTTGGCTCCTTGGCGGGCATTGTGGTGGCTGACTATTTTCAAGGCCAAAGCATTGTGCAACTGCATGAGTCCAGTACTCAGGTGCGGCTGTTGGGGGATTTGCGATCGAGCCTGCAAGCGGCCCGGCTGGCCATTGATGAAGCAACGGACGACGAACTCACCCCCAGCCAGCGCCAGGCCTTTCGCCAAGAGGCGATCGCCTCGATGCAGCGGGTCGGCAACCTATCCAACGAGCTGGCGATTTATCTCCAGCAGCAGCCGAAGTGGCTGGCCGATCGCCCCGATCGATTATTGGCACTGGTCAACAACAGCGTCGCTCAGCTCCAGCACTACGCCGACCATCAGCTAGGATTCACAGGATCGCAGCGCGTCCAGTCCCCGATCGATCGCGCGGAGGCGGAGGCTTTGGAATGGCAGTCCTTGGCGATGGCCGATCGGAATCTGGCACGATTGCTCGTGACGGCCCACAACCAGGCGGCCCAGGCCGAAGCCCTGCTGGAGGATGCCCAAGGAATTGAAAAAGGGATTGTGATTGGCAGCTTGTTGGTGTCGGCGGTGCTGGCGGGGGCGGTCGCCGTGCGTGTGACCCAAAAAATCGTCAATCCCCTGGTGCGGGCGGCGGCGGTGGCCCAAGGGGCGGCGGAAACCGGCGACTTTAGCCAGCGGGTGGGCCTGACCACGGCGGACGAAGTGGGGCTGCTGGCCCGATCGCTCGACACCTTGATTGAACGCGTGGCCGAGCGCAACCAAGAACTCGAAGATTCCGCCGAGCTAGCCCGTGCCCAGGCCAAAACCCTCTACACCACGCTGATGGATTTGCGGCGCACCCAGGCCCAGTTGGTGCAAACGGAAAAAATGTCGCTGCTGGGGCAGGTGGTGGCGGGGGTGGCCCACGAAATCAACAACCCGACGAGCTTTATCTACGGCAACTTAATTCACATCACGGCGGGGCTGAATAATCTACTGGCGTTGTTGGCGCTCTACGAAGCCGGCCAGTCGCCCACCAGTCCAGATGTGCAGGAGCTGGCGGAGCAGCTCGACTTGGAATTTTTGCGCGAAGATTTGCCGCGCCTGATGGCCTCGATGCGGGCCGGGGCGGAACGGATCCGGGCGATCGTCCTGTCGTTGAGGCTGTTTGCGCGGTTGGATGAGGCGGAGGTGAAGGCGATCGACCTGCACCAAAGTATAGATAGCGTGTTGACGATCTTGAGTTCGCGCCTCTGTGCCCAGGCCGATCGCCCGGCCATCACCCTGACCTTGGACTATGGGCCGCTGCCGCTGCTGGAGTGCTATGCGGGCCAGCTCAATCAGGTGTTGATGCATTTGCTGACGAATGCGCTCGATGCGATCGATGACGGTTTTCGCCAGCGACCCGATCGGCCCCTGGAGCTGCGAATCATCACCCACCAGCGCGATGCGGACTGGATCGTGCTGGCGATTTCCGACACGGGGATCGGGATTCCCACCGAGGTTCAATCGCGCATTTTTGACCTGTTCTACACCACCAAGCCGATCGGCAAAGGCTCGGGCATGGGCCTGGCGATCGCCCACCAGGTGATTACCGAAAAGCACGGCGGCTCGATCGCCTGTGAATCAAGCGATCGGGGCACGACCTTTTCGATCGCGCTCCCGATCCGATTAGTCGCCGCTGGGGGGCAGGATGCTGCGAGCCAGCCGAACCGATCGACGGCCTAGCCCTAACCCCCACTATTCCTAGGAATTTCTAAGAGTTTCTAAGAGTTCCTAAGAGTCGTGCCCTAAGGAGTCGTCCCCTAAGGAGTCGTGGCCGCCAGGGGACGATCGTCCGCAGGTTGGGCCAGAGGAGGCTCGCCGCGATAGGCCTTGAGGAGCAGGTCTCGCAACTCGCTGATCATCGGGTAGCGCGGATTTGAGACGGTGCATTGATCGTCAAAGGCCCGATCGGCCACCTCGTCCAGCTTTGCCAAAAACTCCGCCTCGCTCACCGCCGTTGCTTCCCGGATTGAGCCGGGAATGCCCACGCGCCGCTTCAGATCCTCGATCGCCCCAATCAGCCGATCGATCTTTTCGTCCTCCGTGTCGCCCCCCAGCGCCAAATAATCCGCAATCCGGGCGTAGCGCCACTTGGCATTCGGATACTTGTATTGCGGGAACGCCGCTTGCTTAAAGGGCGCATCCGTCGCGTTGTAGCGAATTACGTGGGAAATCATCAGCGCATTCGCCAGCCCGTGGGGAATGTGGAACGCGCCGCCAATTTGGTGGGCGATCGAGTGGCAAATGCCCAGGAACCCGTTCGCAAACGCCATCCCCGCCATCGTCGCCGCGTAGTGCATCTTTTCCCGCGCCTTCGGATCCGCCGCCCCTTGCTCGTAGGCCGCGGGCAGATATTTGAAAATCAACCGAATCGCCTCCAGCGCCTCCCCGTTCGTGAACTCCGAAGCCAACACCGACACGTAGGCCTCCAGGGCGTGGGTCAGCGCATCGATCCCCCCAAAGGCCGTCAGGGCCTTGGGCATATGCAGCACCAACTGCGGATCGCAAATCGCCATCGTCGGTGTGAGCGCGTAGTCCGCCAGCGGGTACTTGATCCCCGTGCGCTCGTCCGTCACCACCGCAAAGGGCGTGACCTCCGACCCCGTGCCCGAGGTGGTGGGGATCGCCACCAGGATGGCCTTTTGGCCCAAGGGCGGTAGCTGATACACCCGCTTGCGAATGTCCATAAACCGCATGGACAGGCCCTCAAACTCGATGTCCGGATGCTCGTACAGCAGCCAGGCAATCTTGGCCGCGTCCATCGGTGAGCCGCCCCCGATCGCGATGATCACATCCGGGTTAAACGATCGCATCTGTTCCACAATCCGGTGCACCGTGCCCAGGGACGGATCCGGCTCCACATCGTAGAACGTGTCGTATTTCACGCCGATGTCTTCCAGCACGCTTTCCAGCTCGGCGGTGATCCCCAGATCGTAGAGCGGTTTATCGGTGATGATCAACGCCCGATCGCGCCCCGCCAGCTCCCGCAGCGCCACCGGCAGCGAGCCGTATTTGAAGTAAATTTTCGGCGGAATCCGGAACCAGAGCATATTCTCGCGCCGTTCCGCCACGGTTTTGATGTTCAGCAGGTGGCGCGGTTCCACATTTTCGCTAATCGAGTTGCCGCCCCAAGTGCCGCACCCGAGGGTCAAGGACGGATCCAACCGGAAGTTGTAGATATCCCCGATCGCCCCCTGGGACGACGGCGTATTGATCAGCACCCGCGCCGTTTGCACCTGATCCTCAAACTGCTTAATTCGATCGCGGTTGTCCGGCGACGTGTAGAGCACCGCCGTGTGGCCCCGCCCGGCAAACATCACCAGCGACTCACTGAGTTCCACCGCCTGGTTAAAGTCCGCCGCCCGATACATCGCCAGCACGGGCGACAGTTTTTCGTAGGAGAACGGCTCCTCGGGCCCCACCACGCTCGCCTCGCCCACGATCAGGCGTGTGCCCGGTGGGAGCTGAATATCCGCCATCGCCGCGATCTTGTCCACGGATTGACCGACGATATTCGGGTTCAGCCGCCCATCAACCAGAATTTGCGCGCCCATGCGGGTTTTTTCTTCGGGGTTGAGAAAATAGGCCCCCCGATCGCGAAATTCCTGCTTCACCTGCTCATAGACCGCATCCACCACCACCACCGATTGCTCGCTGGCGCAGATCATGCCGTTGTCAAAGGTTTTGCTGAGAATAATCGACGACACGGCCATCTTCAGGTGCGCCGTTTCGTCAATCAGGGCCGGCGTGTTGCCCGCGCCCACGCCCAGGGACGGATGGCCCGACGAGTAGGCCGCGCGCACCATGCCCGGCCCACCGGTCGCCAAAATCAGGTTCACATCCGGGTGCTGCATCAACTGCTGCGACAGGGGCACGGTTGGCACATCAATCCAGCCGATGATGTCCGGCGGGGCCCCGGCCGCCACCGCCGCGTCCAGAATCACCCGGGCCGCCTCGATCGTGCAGTCCTTGGCCCGGGGGTGGGGCGAAAAAATGATCCCGTTGCGGGTTTTCAGGGCAATCAGCGCCTTAAAAATCGCCGTCGAAGTTGGGTTCGTCGTGGGGACAATGCCCGCCAAAATGCCCACGGGTTCAGCAATCCGCTGAATCCCAAAGGTCTTGTCCTCTTCGATGATGCCGCAGGTTTTGTCGGCTTTGTACTTGTTGTAGATGAACTCCGACGCGAAGTGATTTTTGATCACCTTGTCCTCGATCGTCCCCATGCCCGTTTCCGTGACGGCCAGTTTGGCAAGGGGAATCCGGGCCGCGTTGGCCGCCAGGGCCGCCTTTTTAAAAATCCGATCGACCTGCTCTTGGCTGAAGGTGGCGTAGGTGCGCTGGGCCGTTTTGACTCGGGCAATCAGGGCTTCGAGTTCGTGGTCATTGGTGACAGTCATGACGCACCTCGGGAAATGGCGTTTTGTCTTTACGCTAGGTCGATCGCCGGGAATTGGTGAGATTTCTTGACAAGTTCTTAAGTTTTGCAATGAACAATGCAACGAACGTTAACAAACCCAGGCGATCGGCTTCCTGCCCCAGAGGCCAGGCGATCGGCTAGCCACCGCATAATTTGCCGCTGACGGATTGATTCAGAATCAATCACAATTTAGGGCTTGGGGTGATCCAGTCCTAAGCGATCGTAAGCCTCTGACAAGCTCAGGCGCGATCGATCTGCCTTGCGTTCCCGCAGCAGGGCCATCAGTTCTGGATTTTGATAAATCTGCTGAATTTCATCGCTCAAATCTGCCGAGTCACGTTCAAGACGCTCAACCGAAGACAAGACAAATTCACGACCATCCGGCAACTTGAGCAGCAATACATCATCTTGCGCTTCGGCAAATAAATTTAGAAGGAACTGAATAACGTGAGTTAGGTGAATGACTTTCATAGGTTGTAGGGCTTGTTGCGAATAAAGAGTTGATTATGAACTTTTCTGCCGACGGCCTCAATTGCCACAACTCGTACAATTTCTTCAACAGAATAAAACACTCGAAAATTAGCGATTCTCAGTTCCCAGTCAGAAAGATTATTAGCTGCTAGAGGTTTTCTATTGCGGGTTTCAACGGTTGGCTCATAGGTTAATTGGTTGAAAATTTCGTCTAGAATTTGCTTTTGTTCATGCTTTTTTAGGACTGATAAGTCATCGATCGCGCTTTGGGATACTTCTATAGTGTACATAGCCATTGAAAGCGAAATGGGTAGTCTATCGGTTTGATCGCCAATTGCCAATTGTTTTGATGAGCAACTAGCGATCGCCCCGTTGTCCCTAATGCAATTTGTCCTAGGCTAAATCGGCCAAAGCGGCGATATTCACCAGCGTTGTGTTCGGGCAGGCGCGCTTTAGCAGACCCGTCAGGACTTTGCCCGGCCCCACTTCGATCGCCTCGGTGCAGCCCGTTTCGTTCAAAAATTCCATCGTTTCCCGCCAGCGCACCGAGCCGGTCATTTGCTTCGAGAGGCGATCCTTGAGGGCCGCGCCGCTGGTTTCCGGGGTGGGATCGGTGTTGGACAGCACCGCGATCGCCGTGTCCGCAAAGTCCGTGGCGGCGAGAATGTCGTTAAAGTCCGCCGAAGCCGCCGCCATGTAGGGCGAGTGGAACGCACCGGACACAGCCAGGGGCACGGCCCGCTTGGCTTTGACGCTGCCGAGGATCGCGTCTACGGCTTCCGGGGTTCCCGAAATCACCACTTGGGCATCGCTGTTGTCGTTGGCCAGCACCACGCCTTCGGTGGCGGCGATCGCCTCGGTCAGGGTGGGGCGATCGAACCCGATCATCGCCGCCATCTTGCCGCCGGATGCCGCCTGCATCAGCTCCGCCCGCCGCTTCACCAGCTTCAGCCCCGCCTCAAAGCTGAAGGCCCCGGCCGCGTAGAGCGCCACATATTCGCCCAAGCTGTGGCCCGCCACCAGGTCGGGCGTTTTGCCAGCGGCTTTCAGGGCATCGGCCAGGATCGCCTCGATCGTGTAGAGGCAAGGCTGGGTGTATTGGGTTTGCGAGAGTTGCGCCTCGTCCCCGTTGCAAACCTCCGCCACGGACCAACCGAGGATCTCGGCGGCGCTGGCGAATTTGGCTTGGGCGGCGGGCGAGTCGAGCAGGTCGGCGGTCATGCCAATGGCCTGGGAGCCTTGGCCCGGAAACATCCAAAGTGTTTTCGCCATCATTCGGTTTTGTCCCATTGATATAAACAAGGTGCTTATACCAAGCGGCCGGGCCGTTGCGCTAGCGGGGGATTTCCGGCCAGGGTAGGGGGCGGCTGTCGTTGCTGAGGTCGGAAGCCTTGAGGGCCACGGGTCGGCCCTTGAAGGCCACAAAGGTGGCCCGATCGCCCCCCAATTGCCGCAGTTGCTCAAATTTTTCCACCAGCGGCGAGTGGCATTCGTAAATCGACGTGAAGCCGCAGTGTTGCATCAGGTTAAACAGCGACGGGCGCGTTAGCCAAAAGCTGTAGTCATTGTCCAGCGAGGCCCAGAGGATTTTGAGGCGATCGTCCGTCGAGGCTTCCGGCGCGTGTTCCACATAGCGACAACCGGAGAGAGTCAACCCGGCGTAGTCATGCTGCATCCCGGCGGTGCGGCTGACGTGGGTATCGACGATCGCCAGCTTGGTGCAAACGGAGCCGATTTGCTCCATGAACCGAAACACGTCCGGCGCATCCAGGTGGTAATAAATCCCCAAACACAGCACCACATCAAAGTGGCCGTAGCGCTCCACGGACAGGTTGCGCACGTCGTCGCAGTAAAAGTCGATGTTGGCGAGGCCGAGGGTGTCCTTGACGAAGCGGGCCTTTGCTAGGTTGGCTTCGCGCCCTTCGATGCCCACCACCTGCGCGCCTTGCATGGCCAACTCCAGACCGTACATCCCTTCGAGGCAGGCCAAATCGAGAATCCGCAACCCTTCGACGGAGCCGCCGCACCAGTCCATGACGATTTGGGTCATGCGGCGGAGCTTGGGTTCCGAGGGGGTGGGGGTCGGGGCGATCGTGTAGCACCCGTCGGCGAGGCGCATGTTGTGGTTGGTCCAGTCGCCAAATTCTGCGATGACTTTGGCTCTGGCGGCTTCGAGGGCGGCGATCGCGTCGGGGCTACTCACGGGCTTTGGGCAGACATAGAAACATCGCCCTCAGAATATCGGCATCTTGGCGAGAGGTTTGGTGCGCATGTGCCAACTTGGGCGGTTGCGGCGATTCCCAGTCGCCGAGTGGCAGGGTAACGTCAGTTCGGGATCAGGGGAGCGGAAGAAAGACGGGGCTGGTTACGCTGAGGCATTAACCAAAAAAGCTCTCAACCCAACCCCGTCATGCTCAGTCTAGAAGCTCTGTTCTGCAAAATCGATGACTTTTGCCAAGACTTTGAAGCCCAATGGACACAGCGCTTACTGAGTGACGGTCTACGGCAGCGCCAACGTAACCGCAGCATGAGTCTCAGCAAATCATCACGATCTTGGTGATGTTTCATCAGCAGGGCTATCGCAACTTCAAAACCTACTATTGCCACCATGTCTCGGTCTACTGGCGCTCAGAATTCCCGACTCTGGTCAGCTACTGCCGCTTGATTGAGTTTCTGCCCTCCGTCTTCTCGACTGCTGCTTGACTCCCGGTAATACGGACGACTGCAAACCGGTACTCAACTTACTAAAGACCTGTTGGGGCAAGGTCTTTGCTGACCGAGGCTATGTCTCCCGTGAGTTAGCCCATCGGCTCTGGCAGAACTATGGCATTCAGTTCTTAGCCAAGCCTCGCCGCAATATGAAAAATTCCTTATCAATATCAATATCAATGAATAAATGAATGAATGAATGAATAGCAGGGCCAGGGTTGGGTGATGAGTGGGGCAGTCTACTTGCCCCAATTTCACGGTCACAACCCTGCTCACTGGCGAGTCAATCAATCCGTACTAGCTACCCAGTTCTTCGAGCTGGTCCACTCGCAACCAAATATTCGGCGTGGGAACGGTTCCCCACTTGATGAGCACATAATCGCCGCGCAAATCGAGCACTTCGCCGTTGGTTTCAAATAAATAGGGCGGCAAGCGCTGATCACTGGCTTGGGCTTCGACGCTGTTTTCCAGTTTTTCGCGGATGGCGCGGACGAGGGAACCTTTTTTGACGGGCATAGTTGTTGAGCGATCGCACGCGAGGGTGAGTTAATCCATGCCTATTGTAAAACTGGACTCTGTGGCTAGAAGCCCAAGAAGAGACTGAGCGCTTTTTAAGGTGTTATGGGGACAATAAGGCGGCGCTAGGGCCGGGGTTGGCATTGAGGACAGACATGGCTCGATCGCCCGGCAATTTTCAGTCGTTCGATCGGTGTGCCGCAGGTTCGGCAGGGCTGGCCTTTGCGGTTGTAGACCCAAGCTTCGCCGCCATAGTTGCCGTTCACCCCTTGGAGGTTAACGAAGTCGCTGAAGGTGGTTCCCCCGGCGGCCAAGCTGGTTTCCAGCACTTGGCGAATGCTCTGGTGTAGGCGGGCGATTTGGGGAGGGCTGAGGGCGGCGCTGGGGGTTTCGGGCCAAATGCCGGCGAGGAAGAGCGATTCGTCGGCATAGATGTTGCCTAACCCGGCCACAAGGTCTTGGTCGAGGAGGGTGGCCTTGATGGTTTTGTGCCGCTTTTGGAGGCGCTGGGCGAGATAGTCGATCGAGAATTCTGCCGCAAAGGGTTCGGGTCCCAGCTTGGCGAGGCCGGTGATCACCTGTTCGATCGGGCGATCGGGAGGCACCCACCACAAGTGCCCAAACGTCCGTTGATCAACAAATCGCAATTCCCGAGTCGTTGTCCCGGAGCGAAACCGCAGCCGAATCCGCGTGTGCCGATGCACCGATATGCCAGGATCGACCCACAAAAACTGCCCCGTCATCCGCAAATGGGCCCCCAGCCAACCGGCGGGCTGGCGATCGCGCAGGAGTTGACCGAATAAATACTTGCCCCGGCGCTGCCACGGGTCGATCGTGCAGCCCGTAATTCCAGCTAAAAAGTCCCGAGGCTCCGGAGCCGCCACCGCCCGCTCCAACAGCACCTCACCCCCAACCAAAAGCCAACCGGGAGTTGCTGCGGCCAACCCCCGGCGGACGGTTTCCACCTCTGGCAGTTCTGGCACAACATCCCCCGGCGTTCAAACAACCAATCTACGAATGGAACGATGCGTAAACGGTGCTGCCATCGACCCAAACGAGCGATCGCAGCATCGCCGCGCTTATTTTTTCGCAGCAGCCTTGGGCTTGGGTGCTTCCACCACTTCCAACTCTTCAGGAGCAAAGTTGTTGGTGTTAATGTTCGAGTAATTGACCTTCTCAAAACGGACAATCACAGAGTATTTGATGCCGCTTTGGTCGATCGAAGCCACCGTGCCCACATCCCGATACCAGTAAGACTCGGGGCGCAGAACCCGTACCTTAGCACCACGTTGAACCGTCATAGGTTTATCTTCCTCTCTTGTAAATCTAGCCAGTGAAATGGCTGCTCTCTAGGCTACTATCGCCCAGTCAACGCCCAAAGGGGTGAGGTTTTAAGTTTTATTACTCTGAACCCATACCAGACCCATGCCAGGGCGATCGCCCGACCCGGCCGCAACTCGTCTGCTAATTGCCCCCCGTCTCCGGCCAGACACAATCGCCACCCCACGCGCGCTTAAACCCGAGACGCGATTGGTTCGGAACGGTATGGATCACCGGATTGGTCTGTTCATCCACCAAATTAAACGCCTGGAGATGTTGCTGGGTCGTAATGTTGCAGTAGTAGCGACGACTACCCACCGAGTAAAGAAGCTGCCAAATATTGCGCCAGTTAGTTTCGCGGTAGATCCCATCCGGCCAGGGACAAAGGCCGGTGTCGGTGCGTCCCCGATCGAACGTCGAGCGATCGCCCACCACCCGCACCACGCCATCTCCCCCAAAGGCCGTCAACTGATCGCGATTCATCACCCGGCACATGCGCCCATCTGAGGCAATCCAGCGAATCGTGGAATCACTGACCCGACGATAGAAGCCCGGCGGCCAAGCCTGCTGGGCTTCGCTTTTGGAGGCACTACTCGACACCGTAATTCCCACTGTTGTCGCCATGCAAGTGGCCACCAGCACCGTGCGCAACCAGCGGGTTCCCATCCAACCAGTCATATCCTCACTCCTTTCTGGCTCAGATCTGTGGCTCAACAAAATTGAGCCGCTTGAGTTACAACCTAGGCGACTAGCGCGGTGGGATCGACTCCCTCGTACGGCAGGATCCCGATTTGATTCTCGATGCAACAAGCTTAGGTTGCCGCGATCGAGCCACGATTCAGCCCCCGGGGAGGCTGCTGTCCTTAGCGCATTGCGATCGGCGCGGAGGCTTCGCCCACGTTCTTCGCCACCTCTTGTCCATACTGTTCAAAAACCACCACCGGATCAAGCAGCTTGTTTAGCTCAACCCGCTTCACCAAAACCTGACCATTGGCAATTCGATCGCCAACGCTCACGTAGCGCTCGGAGTTTTCGCCAGGAATTTGCACAATCACCTTAAATTCATTGCCCACCTGCACTACGCCCGTCACTCGGAGGGCGATCGCATCCGCCGGTGATGGCGGTGGCGGTGGGGTCGCCGGTTTGGCCGGCTGGGTGGGCGACGCGGGCCGAGCCATCGGCCGAGACGCAGGCGAAGTGGGGGAGGCGGGGGAAGCGGGGGAGGCGGGGGAAGTGGGCCGGCGGGCTGCCGGTGGTTTGGGTTTCGGTTTCGGTGGGTCAGCTAAGCCGGGCGGTGGATAACCCCGGAAAGCCCGCCCTTCAGAGTCATCATCCGGCTCCAATCGCAGAATGCCATCTGGGATGCCGATCGGGCGCGGTGCTTGGTTTGTCATCGGGCGCACCGGCGTGCCATCCGGCAGCTTCGCTAAAGGCTGCACTTGGATCGGAATGGCAAACGGATCTCGTCGGTTTGCCTGGGCGTTTTTCTGAATTTCCGTTTGAGTTTGCTTGGCCTGGGCATCAATGTTCGTCGGCTGAATAAACCGTTGAAGAACTGGTACCGCCGTGGTGGGGCGGCCGGCGACCATTGGGGATTTGAAATCGGCCGTGGGCACCGCCGCCTTGGGGGCATCGCCAGTGCTAGCGGCGGGGGATGCGCTGGGGCTAGCCCCATCAGTGGTGTTTTCAGTGGTATTTGCCGTATCCGTGGGGCCACCACAACTGGTGGCTGCCACCAGCAGGGCTACGGCTGCCCCAAACCGTACCAGGCTGGGCATAGATGAATTCTCCGAAGGACTAAGCTGCCAAGCATTGTAACCAATGCCTGGTTGATCGTCTCGTTTTGAGGTGACGATCGAGGATGTGAATTTGCGGGCTGTGATCGATTTGGCCATGACTGGGTCGATGCAGTCATGCCGAGTGGCCGATCGCCCCTCAGGGGCCAATGACCCCAGAAAACGGCACTATCTTGACTGCCCACCGTTGGCCCATGGTATCCAGTTTTTCAGTGCTCCTAGGTTAGTCTTCCGGCAAATCCATCATGTCCTTGAGGGATTCCAGACCTTTGCGGACTCGCCGAGAAACGGTCACGGCACTAATGCCCATCCGATCGGCCACTTCTTTCTGAGTCAGGTCATGCAGGAAAACAAATTCTAAGATCTGGCGTGTGCGCTCTTCGAGCTTCACCAGGGCTTGATTTAACCGCAGGCGGTCTTCTTCGGCGAGTTGGAAACTGCGATATTTCCGATCGGGCAGGGTGTCACCCAGGGAGGAGGGTTCCTCTTCGTCGCTGCGGACGGGGGCATCGAGGCTGAGGGGCGATCGGTTTTGCCGGGCCAGTTCCACATGCTGCCACTCACTCAGCTCAATGCCCAGAGCGTCCGCAATTTCGATGTCGTTGGGCTGGCGGCCGAGGGACTCCCGGAGATTGCGGGTAATGCTGGCTGATTGTTGTTGCAGTTCCAGCCAGCGCCGAGGAATCCGAATTGAACTGCTGCGATCGCGCAAGTAGTGTTGAATTTCGCCGCGAATGTACGGCAGGGCAAACGAGCTAAACGCATTGCCTTTGCTAGCATCAAAGCGCTCGATCGCCCGAATCAAACCAATACTGCCAATTTGGAGCAAATCTTCATAACTTTCCTGGCACTGAGCCACCCAATGGGATGCCTCCTTTTTCACCAGGCCAAAGTTCAATTCCGCTAAGCGGTTTCGGAGATCAGTGGAGGGACATGCCCGATAAGCGTTCAGCAACTCCAAGCTGCGGGCGCGCAGATCGTTAGGCGCAATATAAGCGGTACGAGCGGCCATGATTCTAGCAGGGTAGTGCGGTGACTGGGGGGTCTAACACCCCAAGGATTAGTGTATGGCGATTTGCGATTAGGCGCTGTGATTCTTAGCACAGCGTTGCAGAACGTCATAGTTCCTGGTTGACAGTTTTTAACGATTTTCTGGAGTTTCCGCTCACTCGCTTCGTTACACGCGGTTTCAATCCCCGAAATGCCCTGGATCTCCTGAAGGGTGCGCCTAGTGTGGGTGAGTCTTCGGTGCATCCTGCCCTAGGCCTCTACTTCGGCCGGTTGGGGCGTGGGGGGGATGGCTTGGAGGAGGGTCATCGCCCGCTGGTGCTCTCGTTCCACGGCTGGCAGCCAGTGGGTGGCGGCTTGCAGGTTGCCCTGTTTGGCGGCGCTTTCCAATTGCTGGCTGGTTTGGTAGACCAAGACGGCTCCCATCGTTCCGCTGGTGGACTTGAGGGAGTGGGCCGCATCCTTGAGATGGGAAATGTTGCCACTGTCGAGGGCGGTTTTGACCTTGGCGAGCAACATGGGTGAATCGCGCAGGTAGAGTTCGATCGCCTCATCGAGCACTTCGACTTCGCGCAGGCTGTCCAGAATTTGCTCGTCCAAAATGGGTTCTTGGTTGGCGGCCCAAACCATGGGGGAGGGGTCGATCGCCTTGGCCGGGGCGGGTAGCTCGCCAGCGCTGGCCCGGTGCTCTGACTCGATCGGCGACAGGCCAGACCCATTGCGACTGATCGCCTCGTAGCTGACAACGGCCGAGGCTTCCGGGGTAGAGCTGACCACGGTCGCTGCCACCAATGTCCGCGCTGGGCAGCGTGTCAGGGCCTCCGCCAGTTTCTGAATCCGAATCGGTTTGCTGATGTAGTCATCCATGCCGGCCCGAATGCAAGCTTCCCGATCGCCCTGCATCGCATTGGCCGTCATCGCGATGATGTAGGGGCTGCGTTCCGTCGTCCAGTCTTGGCGGATCCGTTCGGTGGCTTCTATCCCATCCATTTCGGGCATTTGCATATCCATCAGCACCACGTCGTAGGGCTGGCGCTGCAAGGCTTCGAGCACTTCAATCCCATTGCCGGCCACATCCGCGCGATACCCCATCCGCTGCAAAATCTGTAGGGCCACCTTTTGGTTCACCGCGTGGTCTTCCGCCAACAGGATTTTGAGGGGGTGATGGTCCGCCAGGTGGGGGTCAACGGTCGTGTTGATCGATCGGGTCGCCACGGTGCCAGCAATGCGACCGCCGAGGACGGTGACGATCGCGTTGTAGAGCTGTGATTGCTTAATCGGCTTGTTGACCACGGCGGCGAATACCGGCGAGGCACTGCGCTCCTGATAGCCCATGGGAGCCATGGCGATCGCCCGCAACTGCGATCGGGACAGGGCCTGCAACCGCTGGGCCAAACTCAGGCCATCCATGTGAGGCATATTTAGATCCAGCAACGCCAGATCGAAGGATTCGCCATTCTCCAACCAGGCGATCGCCTCCTGGGGCGAAGCCGTGCTTTGGGGCAGCGTTCCCCAGGTTTTGACCTGGCGCACCAAAATTTCCCGATGGGTGGCATTGTCATCCACAATCAACACCCGCTTGCCATCCAGATAGGGTTGGGCTTCATAGAAGTCCACCAAGGAGGCGTAGGGAGCCGCCGCCGCTACGATCGTGAAATGGAACGTGGAGCCGTGGCCCGTTTCACTTTCCACCCACATGCGACCGCCCATCATTTCCGACAGCCGCTTGCTGATCGCCAACCCCAGCCCCGTGCCGCCGTACTGGCGCGTGGTGGAGGAATCCACTTGGCTGAAGGACTTAAAGAGCCGATCCATGCGATCGAGCGGAATCCCAATCCCCGTATCCTTCACCGCAAAATGGATGTCGTACAGCGGCGCATTGTAATCATGGTTGCGCGTGGGAGTCAGGCCGCCATCGCTTTGCAGGAGCGCATTCGACTCATCCTCCGTGGTGTGGGGTTTCGCCTCCACTTGGATCACCACTTCGCCCGTGTCGGTGAACTTGACGGCATTGCCCACCAGGTTCACAAAAATTTGCCGCAAGCGGGTAATGTCGCCCACGATCAGGTTCGGCACGGCTTGGCCCATCCAGTAGGCCAGATCCAGCCCCTTGTCGGTGGCCTTGGCCGCGAGCAAATCCAGGGACTCTTCGATGCAACTGCGCAGGTCGAAGGGCTGGGACTCCAGATCGAGCTTGCCGGATTCGATTTTTGAGAAGTCGAGGATGTCGTTGATGATCGCCAGCAGGGCATCGCCACTACTGCGAACGGTTTCGACAAAATCGCGCTGCTGGCTGGTCAGGTCGGTGTCCAGCAGCAGGCCGGTCATGCCGATCACGGCGTTCATGGGGGTGCGAATTTCGTGGCTCATGGTGGCCAGGAATTCGCTTTTGGCGCGGGTGGCTTCGAGGGCTTGGTCGCGGGCGCGGGCGAGGTCGTCGGCGGCCTGTTTGCGTTCGAGTTCGCCGCCAATCCATTGGCCCATCAGTTCGAGTAGGCCGATGTCAACGGCCTTGAAGGGCTGGTTGCGGGCCTGATCGCTCCAAAAACAAAGGGTGCCGTAGCCGCGCCGGCCGACGGTGATCGGGGTGCCGAGGTAGGCTTCGATCGCCAGGTTGGCATCGATCGCCCCGGGCCGCAGTTGGGCCAGGGATTTGGACTCAAAGTACAGGGGTTCTTCGCGCGCCACGGCGATTTGAAAAATGGTGTTGCGCAGGGGGAATCGATCGCCCGCGTGCCAATTCCATGCCTCGGGGATCTCGGGGCGATCGCCCCTGTGAAAAATGCCCACCACGCGGCATTGCAGCTCGCCGATCGCCGCCATGCCGCCATTGAAGTCCGCCGGGTCTGGATCGGGCAGGGTGGCAAAGCGATCGTCGATTTCAACCAACATCCCCAGGGCCAACCCAAATTGCTCGCAGCCCATCTGCAACAGGCGCTGGAGCCGATCGTCGAAGGTTAATTGGCGAGCGGCGGCAATTTGATAGAGACGGCGAATCGAGCCTTCGCTATCCCGAAGATCCTGCTCCACCTGTTTGCGGGGAGTGATGTCGCGGGAAACGGCGAGGGTTCCTTGAAATTCCCCGGTTTTGGGGTCATAAATGGCGCGGCTGGTGGTTTCAAACCAGATATACCCGCCATCTTGCCGCCGCACGCGATATTGGGTGGTGTAGGTGGCTTTGCGATCGCGGGCGTGGGTGTCTTCTTCGAGCAGGCGCGGGCGATCGTCCGGGTGAATAAAATCCCAGCGCAGTTGCCCCACCATCTCCTCCGGGTGGTAGCCCAGCAGGGCGGTGCAGGCGGGGGAGGCGTAGATATAGATGTTGTCCGGGGTTTGCCGTGAGATCAGGTCGGTGGAGTTTTCGGCCATGATCCGATAGCGTTCTTCGGCGCTCGATCGTTCCTGTTGGTAGCGATCGAGTGCGCCCAGCATTTCGTCAATATCATCGGACAACCGCCCCAGTTCATCGCTGCCGCCCATCTCCAAGCGGGTTGACAAGTCGCCGCGCTGGCCAATGGTTTCCACGGCGGTGCTCAGGCGCGTTAGCCGGGCCAGCACGAGCTTTTCGATCGACAGCAGGGCCACCCCACCAAACAACAGCCCACAGAACACGGTGGCGGCTCCCAGGTAGCGAATGGCCCGCTGACTGCGGTGGTAAATATCGCGCGCTAGGCTGATCTGAAGGATCGTGACCGGTTGCTGTTGCAAATCCCGCAGCAGGATTTCGGCTTGCAGCGCATCTTCGGACTCAACGGAGGTGATCGCGATCGGACTGCGAGAGAGGCTGCTCACAACCTGGTCAGCGGCGGAGGTCGTCAGCCCCTCGCGCTGGCCTTGGAAGCGCTCGACTTGGCTGGCGGGTTTCAGGGACAGGCGCAGTTCCACGCTGGCGGCGAGGCGATCGATCTCGCGCGGATCGAGCCAACGACCGACGACCAACGTGCCGCGAATCGGCCCCACACCTTGGCTAGTGACGATCGGGCGGGCCGCCACCATCAACACTCCTTCCGGTAGTTTCACCAACCCAGAGGTGACTTGTTCGGGGCGATCGTGGGCCAAAAGCGTTTGTTGTCCTGGCCCGGCCAAATACTCTAACAACGAGCGATCGGCCGGTTGCATTCGCCCCCGCACCACGTCATAGCCCTGACTGTAAAGCACCTGATGTTGGCTGTTGGCGATGGCGATCGCATTTAACCGCAGGGCACTGAAGGTGCGATCGATCAAATTCGATTGGACATAGGCCGGATTGCGCGTTTCGACAAACTCATAGGTGTCGTCCCACTCCGCATACTCTCGCACCGCGATCGTCAGGCTTTCCATGTCCGCCGACAGCGCATCCATCGTCCGCTGGGCATCCTGCCGCGCATACTGCACTTCCAGCGCTCGAAAGTCACCGGAGACGAGCACTGACAAGGCAATGCACAGCACCACGATCGAAACGATCGCCGCCATACCCACAATTGCCAAGGTTTTCCGGCGTAAATTCACGCGATCGCCCTCCTGGCCCACGGTCTTTCCAGCGACACCATCACCGATGGGTAACAACATCGTTGCCAATGCCATTGCCCCAGGGCGGCTGGTTGCCGACTCCACTTTTCCCAACTCAACCGGCCTAGCCGTGCCGGTTGACGCGGCTGAACCTGACTTAGAAACTGCCATGGCGATTGCACAGAGGTTTGCAACAGCAACGGCAGATGCACCTGACCCCACCCATTTCGCCGGGGCGATCGACCAACCTGGGGCGAGAACCAACCCTTGGCGACCCCAAGGATCCCCAACATCGACTGACGAGGGGTAAAACCCCTACCTTTAAGTTGCCCTAGTCTTGAGCAATTCCTAACCATGCCTTTTCCAGGTGAATGGCCCAAACCCAGGCGAGTGGCCTCGACCCCATGAGCCAGGCCCCCATTGCCCAAGCGAGTGCTTTCGTTTACCCCCCGTGGCGATCCCCATCGGGAAGCCCCCTACCAATGCTTCGCCAGCGACAATAGCGACTGAATTTAAACGGTGTTGGCTATTTTGAGAGCTTAGTCCAACGATTCCAAGAAACTAGCTCAAACAGCACTCAATTGAGCAAATTCGAGTTGATTTCACCGACTTTAAGCTGGAAATGGGCTGATCGACCCTGGGCCGACGGTTTTCTCAAAAGTTTGTTTTTTAGTTGAGTCATCTCAGACTGACCGGCTTGGAGCAGCTTGGATGACTGACCATCGCGATTCAGTGTGAATTCATGGGCAATGTCAATTGATGAGCGGTCAGCAATCGCCGATCGCTGATCGCTCAGCGCTCGGTTCGGTGCTCAGATGGCAATGATGATGGTCTGCGATCGTCCTCGGATTGTGGGGGCATGGTTTCGGGCTGGGGGGTGAAACCCATCACTGGTCTTTAAAGCCTGATTCTAACGGTTTTGCAGAAGAGGACTTCGATTAATTTTCAGTGAATTGTCAGCACTCCTAGGCTAATTTTACGGCGCTGGCTGGGGCTGCTGGGGGAGCAGGAGGCACAAATCGCCCGGCTGTTCAATCTCACCGGGAATCCCAGATTCGGCATCGATCGATGGCCCCTGCGCCGCAAACGCCAGTTCCCTAGGATCGAAAATGATTCGCGATCGGCTCTGTGGGGCTTTGGCAGCTTTACAAAGTCTTAACCTTTGCCCTCCTCTTCCGAAACAAAGGGCTAATCAACGATCTATAGTGTTGGCAATTCTGGAGTGTTGGCAATTTTGTATCGTTTGAGGATGCAGCAACCCTGGTGGGCGATTGTATGCTTGCCCAATGCTGTCTCAGGATTGCTGGCCCCGCGCTTCAGAGGGTGAGCCATTCCGAGCTTGTCGGAGTCCCTTACTAGTTTCCTATGACTGCTACCCAGACCCGTCGCGATCGCCTTGAGTATTTCGATCGACTGATTTCGCAAGTGATTCTCGATCGGCAAAACCCGATCACGGGTCTGCTGCCCGCCAGCACCGCCGTCAACATTCACGGCGACTACACCGATGCCTGGGTGCGCGATAACGTCTACAGCATTTTGGCGGGCTGGGGGTTGGCGCTGGCCTATCGGAAGGCGGGCTTGGAAGCGGGGCGCGGCTACGAAATCCAGCAAAGCGTGGTCAAGCTGATGCGCGGGTTGCTGTCGTCGATGATGCGCCAGTCCTCCAAGGTGGAGCGGTTTAAGTACAGCCAGGATCCGCTGGATGCGCTCCATGCGAAATACGACACCGGCACGGGCAATACGGTGGTGGCGGATGACGGCTGGGGGCATTTGCAGGTGGATGCGACCTCAGTGTTTTTGCTGATGCTGGCGCAGATGACGGCTTCGGGGCTGGAGGTGATTTACACGACGGATGAGGTGAATTTTGTCCAAAACCTGATCTATTACATCGGGCGGGCCTACCGGACGGCGGATTATGGGATCTGGGAACGGGGCAACAAGATTAACCATGGCAATCCGGAGCTGAATGCGAGTTCGATCGGGATGGCGAAGGCGGCCCTGGAGGCCCTGAATGGGTTTGACCTGTTTGGGGCGCGGGGGTCGCAATCGTCGGTGCTGCATGTGCTGGAGGATGAGATTGCCCGATCGCGCGCGACGCTGGAATCGTTGTTGCCGCGCGAGTCGGCCTCGAAGGAGGTGGATGCGGCCCTGTTGAGCATCATTGGGTTTCCGGCCTTTGCGGTGGATGATGCGAATTTGGTCGATCGGACGCGGCGGCAAATTGTCGAAAAGCTGCAAGGGCGCTACGGTTGCAAGCGCTTTCTGCGGGATGGCCACCAAACGGTGCTGGAAGACACCAGCCGCCTGCACTACGAACCCTATGAACTGAAGCGGTTTGAGCACATTGAGTGTGAGTGGCCGCTATTTTGGACCTATTTGATGTTGGATGCGCTGTTCCGGGGCGATCGGGACACGGCCTTGGACTACCACAACCGGCTGAAGGAGGTGGCGGTCGATCGCGACGGCTTTGCCCTGTTGCCGGAGTTGTACTACGTGCCGGAGGCGGCGATCGCCCCGGAACAAGCCGACCCGGGATCCCAAACCCGCTTGCCCAACGACAACGTGCCCCTGGTGTGGGCCCAGTCCCTGTGGCTGCTGGGGCAACTGGTGCTAGAAGACTTGCTCGATGTGGCGGATCTCGACCCGTTGGGGCGGCGATCGCGCCCCGGCTCCGCGCGGGAACCCTTAGTGCAAATCGTGCTGCTGGCGGAAGATGCGGCCCTGCAACACCAGTTGGCGATCTATGGGATCGAAACCCAAACGCCCGACCAAGTGGCCCCCATGGAAGTGCGGCCCGCCCGCGACCTGTCCGCCGCCTACGCCCAAATTGGCCGCAACGCCGCCCTGGGCCTGACCGGTCGCCCCTTGCGCCGTTTGCGAACCCTGACCACCTCGCGCATTTTTGCGATTTGCGGGCGGACGATGGTCTTTTTGCCCTCGTTCTTGGATCAAGAGCAGTTCTATTCCGGGGCGGATCCGGAGTTTTTGACCTCGCAAATTCGCAGTGAGCTGGCCTACATTGCCCGCCAATGGCGACAGTTGGGCCGGCCGACCATGACCCTGCTGTTGACGCGGGAGATGCTGGGATCAACGGAAACGGACTTGGATACCCGATCGCCCCTGTTGTCCTTGATTGCTGATTTCAAATCGGGCAAATGCAACAACGTGCCGGTGCGCTTGGGGCGGCTGCAATCCTTTGTGTTGACGGCGGGCAGCGAGCGGATTGACTTCCTGCATGGCTACGCGTTTGAACAGCCGGTGGCGGCGGGTAGCCCCGTGTTGCCGGTGCTGTACCTGTCGTTTTCGGCGGCGGACACCAAGCCCCTGAGCAGTCGCCAGGAATTTCAACTGGAGTCGGAAACGGATCCCACGAGCCTGTTGACCCGGTTGCGCCAAACGGGAAATTTGTATGAGCAAATTGAGCTGATCCAAGACTTGTGGCGGTTGACGGGGCCGGATTTTGAAACGGGCTTTGGTGGGGACGATCGCGCCGTGCCCCTGTCGCTGTTGGTGGAGGAAATCTATAACCGCGCGCTCCAGGGCTATAGCATTGTGGAGTCGGACGGGATTGAGCGCCGCCGACCCTACTGGGCGATCGTCCGGCGGGCGGCGGGCTTGCTAAACAAGGCGGATATCAGCCTGTCCGATGCGGTGACGGATTTGCTGGTGCGGCAAAAGTTCATCGCGGTGGGGCGCGCCTACAGTGAGGGATCGCTGATCGATCGGCCCATGTCCCACGATGAAATCGTCGCCAAGATCGATGAGTTTTGTGGCGAGGACATCCGCGATCGGGTGTTGAGCCAAGAAATCCTCGTGGCCGTGGGCGTGTTGATCAAGTCCAACCCGGCGCTGTTTAAGGGATTCTTGACCCTGCGGACGAGCTACTTTTTGCTGCTGCTGGTGAGCGAGCTGGCGCGGGAAATGTTGGTCACGCCGGACGAGGCCTATGAGCAACTGATGGATCTGAGTCCCTACGAGGTGCAATTGCGGTTGCGCCACGTGCTGGAAGGCTATCAGGGGGCGACCTTGGCCCTGCAACAACAGGAATCGCTGCACGTGCGATCGGCGGGCCGGGCGATCGAATGGGCCATCTCTCCCCAACGGGACGATCGCTTGCCCCCGGCCGGCAGTTGGTCGCGCCAGCGAGAACTGGACGGCGCGGTGAACCGTGTGCCCAAGGACTTTTACCCGCAGGTGTGGAACTTGCTGGGCCACTGCAAGGGGATTGTGATCGGGGACAAACTGGAGCGCCGCAACCGCATCGATAGTGCGTTGGTGCTGGCGGAAATGACTCCCGGCGAAAAGAATTTTGCGCTGCAAGTGGAGCATCTGCTGAACAAGATTGGTGCGCCACTCTATCGCCAGGTTTGCATGGAGGCGCTGGTGGAGTTGGGGGCGCTGACCGATCGCAACCCCGAGCTACAGATCGACGATTACTTGGTGTTGGATGTGTTGGTGGGGCACGCGGTGCGGCTGGCCTGGCTCGATCGGCATCCCCAGGATGAGCCGGTGTATAACGAGCGCAAGGGTCAGGCCTGGCAACAGTTCTATGAAACTTCGCCCTACAATTGCGCGACTTTCATCGTCAAGGCGTTCCAGTTCCTGATCGAAATGGCGGAACAGGCGGCGCGCGATCGAGCCGAGCAGGCCGCCAGCGAATCCCTGGAAGCGGTGAGCTAACGGGGATTCGTGCCTTGCGGGTGATTTTCGGTGAATCCTGATTGAATTTGCAACCGGATCCGCAACGTTCAAGAAATGCTAAACAACACTTTCCATCCAATTGAGACAGCGGCTTAATTCCCGTCGCATGGTGTCAGAATCGGTCGTGAATCGTTGACCATGGCCGGGCAAAATCCACTCAAAAGAATAGGACTGAAGTTTGGCCATCGATCGAATTTGCTCAGGCCAGGAATACCAACAATGGTTGCGAAAACCAATGAGTTGTTGTTGGGATGCGGACCAGCACAGGTGATCGCCGGTGAATAGAAAGCGATCGGCATAGAGCAGGACGGTGTGGCCGCTGGTGTGACCGGGCACAGGCACAATGAGCAGATCGGGCGCGAGGGCGATCGGTTCAGAACCGCTGAGGGGCTGTTCGATCGTGCGAGTGTCGGCGGTGATGTCCGCTTCGTGCAGCAGCCGATCGCAGTGAAAATGGTCGTGAAATTTCTGGTGATCGGCCACATCGTCGCGATGGGTTAAATACAAATAACGTACGCCGCCCAAGCGTTCGAGGCGATCGACGAGCGGTTTTGTGAAGCGCGGTGAATCCACCAACACATTGCCATCCGGGCGCTGGATCAAGTAGCTAGCCGCGCCAAAGGACGATCGCGCATGGTAGCCACAGTGGTACACCCCCACTGCTAGCGGGATTGGCAGGGAGGCTTGGGCGGCGGTGATATCCGTCGGCGGCGCGACTGTCCTGATCGACCCGGTGGGGCAGGACAACAGGGCCTGCAAGGCTTGGAGGCGATCGATCTCATGGTCTGGCTGGCTGACAACCGCCGAGCGATCGCCCACGCGCTGAAAGACTTGGGGAGCCATCCAGCGGCACGTGTCGCAGTCAATGCAACTGGCATCCACGTATAAATCGCCCGCCACGTTTTCCGGTCGCCGATCGCGTCGTCGATCCATCACAATTCCTCATTCTGAATAACTGGATAATCTGAATAACTGGAATCTGAATAACTGGAATTTGGTATCGGAGTTGCCATGGCGTTGCCATAGGATTGGAGCAAACTGGGAGCCAATTCGATCGCCCTTGATTGATCTTGATCGCCCCTGATCGATCGCCCCTGATCGATCGCCCTTGATGACGATTGTTCTAGTTTTGGTAATAGATGCTGTAGTCCATGTGAATACGGGGATTGAGCAGATCGGTGACTGGGCGATCGTGGTAGAGGTGTTGCTCAACAATCGTCGCCACATCCGCTGGCGCAACCCGCGCATACCAGGTTTCATCGGGCAAAATGCGCACACTCGGCCCCAGATGGCATTGGCTGTGGCAATCGCTGCCCGTGACGGTTACGCCGGGGGGCAGCTTCGCTGAAGCAAAGATGTCCAACACCACACCGGACTTTTGGCGGCGGCAGTGGACATTTTGGCACACGAGGATCGATCGGGTCACGGGCGGGCGATCGATGCTTGGATCATCAACGGTTGGGCTATCAACGGTTGGGCTATCAACGGTTGGATTATCAACGGTTGGGCTATCAACGGTTGGGCTATCAACGGTTGGGCTATCAAAAGAAGTATCAGCCACGGAAGTCGCTCGCCAAAGGCGGAGAAGAGCGGTGGAGTTGGGTGCTACAGATCTGGAACGGCGAGGCGTGGGGATCCTGCTGTCTCAATTATCCTGTTTTCAAGATCGATTGGTTCTGCGATCGCTAGCAGAAAAAAGGAGACGATTTCGATGCGCGATCGAGCAGCCATTCCTTGGCTATATCTGTGGCAAGAAACCCGGCAGGGCCTGCGACGGGGCGGCTGGATGAATTGGGCCGCCGTGGGCACAGTCGCCGTGTCGCTGTTTTTGTTTGGCATCAGCTTGCAGGGCACTTGGTATTTGGATCGGGCCCTGGCGCAATTGGGCAGCCAGTTGGAAATTTGCGTGTATTTGCAGCCGGGGGCGCAAACGGCCGACGTGGCCCGGGCGATCGGGCAGCTCGATGGCGTGGTGACGGTGCAAACCATTTCCAAGGATCGCGCCTGGCAAGATTTGGTGCGGGAGTTGGGAATTTCGGACATTGCGCGCGCCACCCAGCAATTGGAAGGCAATCCCCTGACGGATGAGCTGAAGGCCCAAGCGGCGCGGGCCGACTTGACCCCCCAACTGGCGGCCCAAATTGCCCAGATTCCCGGCGTGGATACGACACGCTACGCGGCGGAAGTGGTGGTGCGGTTGCGGGAGTTGGACGGCGGGCTAAAGGTGGTGGCGACGGGGACGATCGCGCTGTTGGTGTCGGCGGCGATCGCCACGATCGTCACGGCCATTCGCCTCGTGGTGGCGGCCCGTCGCCAGGAAATCGAAATTGCCCAACTGGTGGGAGCCACGCCGGTTTGGATCTATCTGCCGTTTATTTTGCAGGGGGCGGTGTTTGGGGTGCAGGGCGCAACGATCGCCAGTGTCGCCGTGGTGGCGCTGCAACAGGCCCTCAGTTCGCTGTTAAATAGCCGCTTGGGGTTGGTGCAACTCTTGGCACGCGATTTGCCCCTGACATTGCCGGATTTGACGCTATTGCTGGCGATTTTGGTGGGGTTTGGCTGCTCGGTGGGACTGCTGGGCAGTTATGTGGCGGTGCGGCGCACGACGAGTGATTTGGCGTTGCGGGGCGCGGAGTTTGAGGTTTAGGCCGGGCTGACGATCACGAACGGGGAGCACGCTCGATCGCCCTCGCCCGCCAATCCCTGAAATCGGGCTGGGTGGAAGTGCGGCTCGTCCACTCGGTAAACTTTTGTAAAGTCTCCCGGCCTTGTCCCATGGTGTTTTTATCTGATCGCTTATCCGATCGCTCGCAAGTTTTGGTTTCTGGGGTCTGGTCGGTTGTGGTTTCCCGGTGGGGTCGCCGTTGGCTGGCCGGGGCGATCGCTCTGGTGTTGTGGCTGGTTGCGCCGGCCCCCGCGCAGGCCCTGGGCGGCCCGCAACCGGCCCTGAACGCGCCGGCTCCGGATTTCACCCTGCCGAGCACCAGCGGCGATGGAACCCTGTCGCTCCACGACTATCGCGGCCAGTGGGTGGTGCTGTATTTCTATCCCAAGGATTTCACGTCGGGCTGCACGATCGAAGCCCGCCGCTTCCAGCAGGATTTGCCCCAATATTTGGAACGCCACGCGCAGATTCTGGGGGTGAGCGCCGATGATGTGGATAGCCATGCAGAATTCTGCGATGCGGAAGGGTTGCGCTTTCCCCTGCTGGCGGACACGGATGGAGCGGTCAGCCGGGCCTATGGTTCCTGGATGAATCCGATGTCGATGCGCCATACCTATCTGATCGATCCGGCGGGGGTGCTGCGCGATCGATTTTTGAAGGTGCGCCCGATCGTCCACAGCGCCGAAGTGCTGGAGCGTTTGGACGAATTACAAACGGCGGGCTGATGGGGGTGTTGGCCGATCGAAGTACGGTGGTGTAGACCTGTTTGGATTTAACGGCGGTCATCGCCTCGCTCAAGCCTGATTGCGCCGTTGGCCGGTCATGGGGGCAAAGAGCTGAAGCCCCTTGTCTATGGCCCTCGGTTTGTAACCGTTTGGCCAAAACGATCGGCCTTGCGGCAATCGGTTGGATCGATGACCGGATCTAGACCCAGACTCACGCTTAGATTGAGGAGTGTTGATCGCGGTGGCTGTTCCCTCTTGCTCCCTTTCGATCATGGTGGCGCGCACGGATTTGCCGTTCATGATGCACACCATTCCGCACTTAATTCGTAGCTGTAACTTCCCGTTTGTGGAGCGGGTGTTGTTTGTGGACACGGCTCCCCTGTCGGGGGACAAGGTGCAGCGGCCGGGGGTCGGGACGATCGAGCAGTTGCGGGCCGCCTGCCAGACGTTGCTCGATCGGGGCCTGGTCGATCGACTGGTGGACATGGATTACAGCCAACGCCCCTCGGTGTATCGCAAACACTTCGGCTGGCCCCTGCCCCACACCCACAACTGGAAGGGCTATCCGATTTTTGGCAGCCTCTACGCCCTCGAAGCGATCGCCGGGGACTACCTGTTGCACTTTGACAGCGATATGATGCTGTACCAAAAGCCTGGCCATGACTGGATTTCGGAAGGGGTGGCCCTGCTCCAGGCGCGATCGGACGTGGTGGCAGTGCGGCCGCTGACGGGGCCGCCCGCCGGATCGATGCATCAGGTGAAGCCCTTCGATCGTGACCCCGATGGGTTTTACCGGTTCAAGTTTTTTAGCAGTCGCGCCTTTTTGATCGATCGCGCTCGGTTCGATCGGCTCTTGCCCTGGCCCATTTTGTGGCATCGATCGCCCCGGCCCTGGTTCGATCGTCTGCCCGCGATCGTCCGCACGGCGGTCTATGGCACCACGGGCCGCGGTCGCTTGGATTCCTGGGAGCTGATGGTGTCGCAACGGTTGGAGTCGGGCAACTGGTGGCGGGCCGTGTTGCCGTCGGCGGATGCTTGGACCGTGCATCCCAACTTGCGATCGCCCGAGTTTTTGGCCGCCCTGCCGCAAATCCTGGCGAAAATCGAACAGGGCTGGTATCCCCCCGAGCAAGCTGGGCAATATGACTTGCAGATTGCGCCCTGGTTGGCGGCCTTGGCCGATCGCCCCGAGGGCTAGGCCGCTTCAAGGCCGGCGGCGGTCGCGGATGTTTGAGGGCATGGCGATCGCCCGATCGAGCTGGAACCCTTCGATCGCCCCCTGCAAGATTGCCTCGCGCGATCGACGGCGCAGACTTTCGACCGTAATTAGATAGGTGTTGTTGCCCTCGATCGTCGCCGCCACGCTCACCGGATCTAAGGAGTTGGCATAAATTTGCCAGGTGCGGCCGCGATAGTCTCGCCGATCCTGGGGAGTGAGCTGAATCGTCAGGCCGAGCCGATCGAGGGCGGCGGGGCCCGTTTCGCCCACCACCTGGGTAAAGCTAATTTGCCCATCCTCGTTGTCGGCGGCGGGCGATCGCCAACGGTTGGTGAGGGTTGCGTCCTGTTGCCAGCCCACGGGCACGCGCGATCGAATCGGCGTACCCCAAACGCTGGTGGGATGCAGCTTGGGAATCACCGGCAACTTGGGGGCAAATTGCACCTGTTGCACACAGCGGCTATCGGGAGCCTGGGTGGGGTTGTCTAAAAAGTCACGCACCACCCGATTGGCACAGTCGCTGCTGGCAAAGGCTCCGTGGCCCAACCCCGGAAAAACGTAGTGATAGGCCCGGGGCAGGTGCGCGGCCACTTGGTTGCCAAAGGGCGGCGGGGTCACGGGGTCGAGGTTGCCGGACAGCAACAGGGTGGGCACGGGGGCGGTGGTGGGCCGGTTGGCCTCGGCATCTAGCTTGGGCACTTGCCAAATGCGGCAACTGTCGAGGAATTCTTGGGGGTCGGCCGCGAGCGATCGCAGTTCCGGCAGAATGTTCAGCAGGTTACGGGGCGGTTGTTCCTCAACGTTGGCTTCCTCGGCACAGAGCACCGATTGCTGCATGCCGTCGGCGATCGGGCTAAACCAGTCGGCAGCCAGCTCATTCAGGGCTGACCAATCGCCCGATCGCATTTCGCGGAACCATTCCGGCAGCTCAGGAATCAGGCTGCTGTCGTAGAGGGCAGAAATCACCAAATTCACCAGCCCATCGCCGTCGATCGCCACGGGCCGCCAAAATTGACCCGCGATCGGCTGGTTGGGCCGCTGCTTGGATTGAAGCTGGGCATTGATATAGGCGATCGCGTCAAACCCTTCGGTGATGATCGGTTGGCGCTCCAGTTGGGCCACCACCGCCTGGAATGTGCCTTGCAAATCGGGATATTCCCGCTGGCACACGGGCGATCGCCGACATTGTTCAAAGAGTTGCCGCAGGGATCGATCGTGGCTGCCCAAGGACTCGGTGATGTAATTGGTTTCCAGGGGCACGACCGCATCGAGAATCACGCTGCGCAGCCGATCGGGATGGCGCTTCATTAGGTGCTGGCCCAGCATCGTGCCGTAGGACACGCCGTAGAAATTGAAGCGCCCATAGCCCAGCGCCGACATCACCATCGGCACATCGTCCGCATTTTCCCAACTGTTGTAGGCGCTCAGGTCAACCCCCTGACTCAGCAAGCGATCGCGGCAGGTTCCATAGGCATTCAGGGTTTGGCGGTTAATGTTTTCCTCCGTCAGGGTCGGCAATTGCAGGGCAATGCGGCGATCGACCTCATAGACCTCCTGGCAAAACAAATAGGGCTGGGAAAATTGCGTCCCCCGCTGCTCAATCAACACCACATCCCGATCGTGCAGGCCCGGAGTTGCCTGGATCGCCTGCCACCACGGTTCTAGCAACATCAGCGTTGAACCACCGGGGCCGCCCTGGGCCATCACCAGCGGTTCCGGGGCCGCCGCAGGGCGATCGCGCTGGCCTGGATCGCGCTGGGCTGGATCGCGCTGAATGATCGCCACCGCCAAACGAATCATTGGGCCCGTGGGGTTCCCGTGGCGTTCGGGCACCGTGACAAATCCACAGCGCAGTTGCTGGCCAATGGCCGCGATCGCCTCACTGATCAACAGCGGTGGGCAAGCCGTGGGTGTAAACCGGCCGAGGTCGCTGGGGGTTGCCATGGCACGGGGAACCGCGCGGGAAACAACAGTACCGGGAGCCATCGCGGTGGCCGCCGTGGGCTGGAAACCAATGCTGACGCTAGCACCGAGGGCGGTTGCCACCACCGTTGTCCCACTCCTCCGCACCCCCTGACTCCACTGCTGCCACCACCGCGAAATGACCATCACAGTTTCTTAAGAAAAATAAAAATTTTGTAGCAAGGTGCGATCGCTAGCTTAACCGATGCTGGGCGATCGACACATCCCTTTACAGATCGGGGTTTTGACGTTGTGGAGGGGTGCAAAATGAATCCCGACTTTTTTAATCGGGATTGTTTGCGCCCCCCTTGTAACCCGTGATACGCTTTCTTCATTCGATGGGATACTCCCTATCCCGTTGCCGCAAAACAGGAGCGAAACCGCCCCATGACTGGAGTTCTCGACACCCGCCGTTCTGCTACTGAGCACAACCACAGCCACGATCATGATCACAGTGGCCACTTTACGCACCTGAAGTGTAAAGAGTGTGGCGCTGAGTATGAAGCGACCGCGATGCACGTTTGCGAATTGTGCTTTGGCCCCCTGGAAGTCAAATATGACTACGAGGCGATCGCCCGCAGCGTGTCGCGTGAAAAAATTGCAGCCGGCCCGAACTCCATCTGGCGCTACAAAGATTTTCTACCCGTAGGCAGTGACCCGATCGATGTGGGCACGGGCATGACCCCCCTGCTGAAGGCAAACCGCCTGGCCCGCCGACTGGGACTGCAAAACCTCTACATCAAGAACGACGCGGTGAACATGCCGACCTTGAGCTTCAAGGATCGCGTCGTGTCCGTGGCCCTGACCCGCGCCCGGGAATTGGGTTTCACCACCGTCTCCTGCGCCAGCACCGGCAACTTGGCAAACTCCACCGCCGCGATCGCTGCCTACGCGGGCCTCGATTGTTGCGTGTTCATTCCCTCCGACCTGGAAGCGGGCAAGGTGCTGGGAACCTTGATCTATAACCCGACCGTGATGGCCGTGCGCGGCAACTACGACCAGGTGAACCGCCTGTGCTCGGAAGTGGCCAACAGCTACGGCTGGGGCTTCGTGAACATCAACCTGCGCCCTTACTATTCCGAAGGCTCGAAGACCCTGGGCTTTGAAGTGGCGGAGCAACTGGGCTGGCAACTGCCGGATCACATCGTGGCTCCGCTGGCTTCCGGCTCCCTGTTCACCAAGATCCACAAGGGCTTCCAGGAGCTGATTGCCACCGGTCTGGTGGAAGCGAAGCACGTGAAGTGTAGCGGCGCGCAGGCGGAAGGCTGCAACCCGATCGCCACGGCCTTTAGGGAAGAGCGCGACTTTATTGCGCCGGTGAAGCCCAACACGATCGCTAAGTCGATCGCGATCGGCAACCCCGCCGACGGCATCTACGCGGTGGAACAAGCCCGCAAAACCGGCGGCCACATTGACACCGCCACCGATGAAGAAATCATCGAAGGGATCAAACTGCTGGCGGAAACCGAAGGCATCTTCACCGAAACCGCTGGCGGCACGACGATCGCCGTGTTGAAAAAGCTCGTGGAAGCGGGCAAAATCAACCCCGACGAAACCACCGTGGTCTACATCACCGGCAACGGTCTGAAGACCCAAGAAGCCGTCCAAAGCCACGCCGGTCAGCCCCTGGAAATCGATCCGAAACTCGATAGCTTCGAGCGCGCCTGGGAACGGGCCCGCACGCTCGATCGCCTGGAATGGCAACAGGTGTTGGTCTAGGATTTGCGCTAGGATCCTGAACCCGTCGCAGTCGGTGGCTCCTCGTGGTTGCCGACTCGACCCTCGCGGCCATCGGCGGCGCTCAGCCCACCCATGGCCGCGGATCACGAAACCGTCACGATTCGAGTTTTTCTGAGTTTTACCGTCTTCTGAACGCGCACTATTATGTCCATCAAAGTTTTGATCCCCACCCCGCTGCAAAAATTCACCCAAGATCGCGCAGAAATCGAATGTAGCGGTTCGACGATCGATGCAATGATCGACTCCCTCGAAGTAAGCTGCCCCGGCATCAAAGCCCGCATTTGCGACGACGATGGCAAACTGCGCCGCTTCCTGAATGTCTATGTCAACAGCGAAGATATTCGCTTCCTGGATGGCCAAGCCACCAACCTGGCGGACGGCGATGAAGTCAGCATCGTGCCGGCCGTTGCAGGCGGTTGATCCCTAGGCCACAGCCAGGGTTAAGCGAGGGGTTGATCGATCGCTCCTGATCAACGTTCAATCGATCAACCCCTCCCCCAGAATTTCAGTGTTTCAGTCTTGAACGGGACTCGGGGCGATCGCCCTCGCGCATCACCGGGCGATCGTCCCCCACTCTTCCCGTTCGTCAAATTTGCGGCAACACGAGGCGACCCTAGCGGTGTCCTCGTTTTTTCTATGGTGATCGATCATGTTTGGCGATCGATCATTGATCGCTACTGATCGTTCTTGGCGATCGATCGTTATTGATGCCGATGATTCAGGGATGACGGATCATTAGGGATCAATGTGATCGAGCCGATCGCCCGCCGCCAACTGCACCACGATCGGTTGGCCGCCCTCCGTGTGGTGTCGATCGGCCCACTCGCGCAACACATGATCCAAATCCGCCATCGCCTCGCCAATCCGATCGGGCGCAATATCCAACTCCTCGATCGCCCGCATCGCCTGTTGCTTCTCCGGATTCGCCGCCCACTCGCGCAGCAGTCGGAAATAGGTCGCCGTATCCTCCACCGCCGTGTAGCCCCGGGCCTCAGGATCCTTCGGAGTCCAATAGGATTCCCGCACCAACGCGTAGAACGGCATTCCCCAGGGCGAATCCAACCGCAACACCGTCCCCGAATGCAGCAGCCGCCGCTTGATGTGCTCCGTCAGGGCCTCGCTCAGGGGCATTTGTTGATCGATCGGGAAATGCTCCTGCGATCGTCGATGCAAAAACTCAATCAGCTCCATAAACTGAAACGAATTCAGCACCTGGGCATCCGGCAGCGTCTCCGGCAGCTTCCGCTCCAAATATTGCTTCTCTTCCCCCGTCAAACTCGTGCCCGGAATTCGCGGGTGATTCGCTTGCCAGGGAAACCGCTCCATCCACACCGATGGCAACTGAATCAAATAGCGCGGCTCCTGCGACCCCAGCATTCGCAGCAACTTACCCTCCGTCAGCGCCTCGCGCACCTCCTCCACGATCGCCTTCACCCGCTTGGGTTCAATGTGATGCAGATAGCCCGTGTGCCGCAGGTTCTGACCCTGTTCCAGATAGGTTAGATAAATCGCGCATTTGGCCGCCGTGGCCGCCGCATCCAAAAACGCCCCATGGCGGTGGCCACCAGTACGCATGGCACTAAACGCCAAAAACAACAGGATGCGATCCATCGCCCCGGCGCTGATGCGCTCGATCAGGTCACGATCGCTCAGTTGCAACTCTTCCAGCACTTGGCGAGATCCTGAACCCAAAGCCTTTAACCCTCAATTCTAGATAGACCAATTTAAATAAGACGTTATGACGTTAGACGTGATGACGCTGGAGACTCTCTCGCCGGTCGATCCTGTCACCCATCGATCGCTCATCTCCAAACGAGTTTCGATCCATTGCAGGCGGATGGTCGCCCCATTCTGCCATTGATATTTTTCAGTGGCCAAGGGTAAACGCCAGCAATTGGGGGTGAAACACCCGGATGGGCACAGCCCCTTGGCCTTCTAACTTAACACTCCGATCCCCTTTAGCACCCCATTAATCGTTGGCGAACCCCTTCCGCGATCCGCTGGCCCAAATATTCAGGAATTAAACTCTCATTTGGCCCCAACAAGTACAAAATCAGGCGGGTGCGACCGCGCCACACCAGCAAGTTGGCATTTACCACCAGCAAGTCCTCTTGCCAAATCGCATACATGACTTTGTAAAACAGGCCGGGCTGGTTATCCGCCTCGATCAGCAGCGCTGGCAGGTGAAACACCGGGTCCACATAAAATTCCGTTTCAACTTGTTCTAACCCCGCATCGAGATTGAATTCCACCGCCAGCATTTCTTCCACCTCAAAGTGACCGGCGAGGGCTTCGCGGATGGCGCGGCAGACATTTTCTGATGTTTTTTCAGTGAGGGCTTTGCTACCTCGGGACACCACGAGCTTGATGAACACCAGCATCGGCGGGTGAATTTGCCCATAGAGACTGAGGCTATGGATGGTCAAACCATAGGCCGCCAGCACGCCGAAGATGTCGCTGAGCAAAAAGGACTGGTTGCGGTAGGCGAAGTGGAGGGCGCTTTTGCCGCCTTCGGGTTTCAGTTCAATGACGGCTTGGCGGGTTTTGTAGAGCTGATAGGCTAATCGGAGGTTTTGAAGTTGAATTTCGCTGCTGACGAATTGCTCATAAAACTGCGGAAAGGCCCGGTTGAAGCGCTTGAGCAAGTCGAGCGTCGAGGGCTTGAGACCCGAACTCATACCGGATGAAACCGCACCTGCCACCGTGTTTTTACCGCTACTAGCGCGCCAAATCCATCATAAGAACAGTTGGGGTACGTGGAAACCCCTAAACGAATGGATCTTTGGGAAATATGGCTAGTTGGGTTGCGCAAGGGGGGGGATCCCGTTGATCTGTGTTGATGTCATTGTTGATGTAATTGGTGTGATTGTGTCGATCCAGCCGATTTAGCCGATCGAAATGATGTCCATGATCGCGTCGATCACAGTTGACGGTGGGCGATCGGGGGGTGTTTTGGGGGTGTTTTGGGGGCGATCGCCCTTTGGGGTCGGCTGTCGCGTCTGCTTTCGGTCAACCCATGGCACAATAGAACGCAATTGTGGCGGAAACGTGGGTTGTTTGTGGTGTTCGGCTGTGACTGGGGGCGATCGGGCCGCTGGGTCTGGCGGGCGAACGGCTTGAATTCAGCAGCACCCCCGCGACACTGTAAGGTTTCTAGGACGGATCGCGCAGGCTCACATGGGGTTCTGGAAGAGCTTATTTGGAACACAGGGCGATCGCCCGGCCACCTTGGCCGAGGCGATTCCTGGCTATCAGCCCCTGGAGCTAGATCCGCAGACGGGCGAAACGCGCATTTTCTTTAGCACCGATCGCGATATCGATTTATACGATCTCGAAGAACTGTGTGACGCGGTGGGCTGGGCGCGCCGCCCTCTGCGGAAGGTGAAAAAAGCGATTCAACACAGCTTTTTGGTGCTGTCGATGTGGGAGCAACGGGGGGCCAAGCGCCGCCTGATTGGCTTCTCGCGGGCTACATCGGATCATGCGTTTAATGCGACGGTGTGGGATGTGGTGGTGCATCCCGATTTTCAGGGGCGCGGCTTTGGCAAGGCGTTGATGCAGCAGACGATCGATCGCCTGCGCCGGGAAGACATTAGCAACATCACCCTGTTTGCGGATCCCCATGTGGTGGAGTTCTACAAGGGGCTGGGGTTCATGCCCGATCCCGAAGGCATCAAGGGGATGTTTTGGTATCCCGACTAGGGGCGATCGCGCGTTGCGGATGGTGGGTGATGGTGGGTATCGATCGTCTGGCGCGTTGCGAATGACCGACGACCGGTCGCCGATTGTGATATGCTTGATCAGTCTGCTGACTCAAAATCCCTAAGTTGCTCGGGTTTTGCAGCGGTGTGGCCACAACGGGATGTAGCGCAGCTTGGTAGCGCGCCTGCTTTGGGAGCAGGATGTCGCAGGTTCAAATCCTGTCATCCCGATTGAAGTAGAACGAATAATTAGTTGAGTAACGATTAACAGCGATCGAGCGCTGATCTTTCGTCACCTGATTGATCGTGGGGGCAAGGGGTTTAAACCCCTTGTCTCGGACGGTTGAGCTGGGAAGATCAGTCGTTTCAGCGTCAATCCAACTTGATTTGATGACAGGCTCTAACCCCCTTGTCTCGGGCGGTTGAGCTGGGAAAATCAGTCACTCCAGCCTCAATCCAGCTCTATTGGATGACACGTTGAGGACACGCTCTTCTCATGCCTAGTCGATCGTCTTGATCGATTCGATCGCCTGCCAAATCATGATGCCTGTGAAGGTCAAAACGAACACCAACTGGAAGATGTATAAGCCGGGGTAGGTTTCCAGGGAAATCATGGGTCGGGGTGGGGGATGGCGTGGGGTTGAGTCTGTGTTTTTAACGATACTCGATCGATCGGGGCGTTGGGGAGCGGGCGATTTCGGGATGCCCACAAATAGTAAACTAACCGGATAGACTGGGAAACTCTGACGGCTAGCCCCACCGCGATCGCTCCTTTGATTTAGTTGCCGTGGCTAGCGGCCGCCAGCTTCCCCATCTCCGGATTCTGATTAGGTTTGCAAGGATCGATCGCCGTTCGGTTTGCGCCGAGGTCATTGATTGTTGCCAGCGTTTCCCATAACCCTCCGCACTGCTACAAACCGATGGTTGCTACGCCCGCTGCTCGCCCTCAAACGGACAACGCCCCTTCTAGCTTGCAATATTTGCCCGCGATCGCTGAGGCAGATCCCTCGCCCAATCAACTCTTGATGCCGCTGACGGCTCGTGTGAACGATCGCGATCGCCTGGAAGTGGGCGGCTGCGATGTGGTCGAGCTGCTCGAACAGTTTGGTTCACCGCTGTATATTCTCGATGAAGCCGGGTTGCGCGCCACGTGCCGCCAATACCGGGATTCGTTCCAGGCGTTTTATCCGGGTGAATCCCAGGTGCTGTATGCCTCGAAGGCCTGGAGCTGTTTGGCCATCTGCGCGATCGCCCAGGCCGAGGGCTTGGGGATCGATGTGGTGTCGGCGGGTGAAATCCTGACGGCGCTGCGGGCCGGCGCTCCGGCGGCCAAGGTTTATCTGCACGGTAACAACAAGTCGCGGGAGGAGTTGGAGCTGGCCGTGCGATCGGGCTGCACGGTGGTCACGGACAACTGGCTCGACCTGCGGACGCTGGCCAGCCTGGAATCCACCGCGCCAATCCGCGTGATGGTGCGGATTACGCCGGGGATCGAGTGCCACACCCACGAGTACATCCGCACGGGGCACATTGACAGCAAGTTTGGCTTTGATCCCACCCAGGTGGATGAGGTGTTTGAGTTTTTGGCGGCTCAGGAGAACCTGCGCTGCATTGGTTTGCACGCCCACATTGGCTCGCAGATTTTTGAACTTCAGCCCCACAATGACCTGACCGATACGATGGTGCAGTGGCTGGCGAAGGCGCGTCAGTTGGGCTTGCCGGTGACGGAGCTGAATGTGGGTGGCGGTTTGGGGATTCGCTACACGGAGTCGGATGATCCCCCGAGCATTCAGGATTGGGTGCGGACGATCGCCCAGGGGATCGCGGCGGCCTGCGATCGCCAAGGGGTGGCGCTGCCGAAGCTGCTGTGTGAGCCAGGGCGATCGCTCGTGGGGTCGTCCTGCGTGACGGCCTATCGCGTCGGCAGCCAAAAGACCGTGCCGGGGATTCGCACCTACGTTTCGGTGGATGGCGGTATGTCGGACAACCCGCGGCCGATTACCTATCAATCGGTCTATCGATCGGTGGTGGCCAACCGGATGAGCGCACCCTTTACCGAAACGGTGACGGTGGCCGGCAAGCATTGCGAATCGGGCGATGTGCTGATTCACAATGCCCAATTGCCAGCGCTGGAAACGTCGGATGTGTTGGTGGTGCTGGCCACGGGAGCCTACAACGCCAGCATGGCCTCGAACTATAACCGCGTGCCCCGACCGGCGGCGGTGCTGGTGCGTGATGGTCAGGCGGATCTGATCCTGGAACGGGAAACGAATGAGGATCTGTTGCGGTTCGATCGCCTGCCGTCGCACCTGCAAGCCTAGGCGATCGATGGCTGAGCTGGGGGAAACGGGCGCAGTCCCGATCGGCTCCGTGTCATATTGGAAGCAAGCTGACACGGGGCGATCCATTCGTCGATCGGGCCTTCATGGGTTATTCAAGGGGGCATCGGTTAATGCCAATTTGATGCCGATTTGATCCCAATTTGATGCTGACTGGCGGTTGGTGTTTGACCCGGCCCAGTTGCGTGTTTTTGCTGAGATGTAGACCGATTCTTGATTTGTCCGAGACCCGCTGTTGCTGCTGCAAGCGATCGATATCGGCCTAGTTTTGCTCCTGACGTATGCCTTGTTGGCCCTCGTCGGTGAACGGCGAACCCTGTGGATGGTGCGTGGGTTTGTCGTGCTGATGTTGGCGGCGGCGGTGGCCCAGCGTTGGGGGTTGTCGTTGTTGAGTTTCTTTTTGGGAAATTTGACGATCGGGGCGGCGGTGGCGATGGCGGTAATGTTGCAGTCGGAGTTTCGGCGGCTGTTGGAAAAGTTGGGGCGGGGTCAGGTGGGGGAGCTGCTGTCGCGATCGCCCGATGCGGCTCCCGGCGCGGATAGCACGATCGATGAGCTGGTGGATGCGGTGCGGGAATTGTCCCAAAACCGCACGGGGGCGCTGTTGGTGTTAGAAACGAGCGGCACGGTGGATGAGCGGGATTTTTCGGTACCGGGGGTGCGCCTGGATGCGGAAGTCTCGAAGGAACTGTTGCAAACGATCTTTCAAACCTCCACGCTGTTGCACGATGGGGCGGTGTTTATTCAGGGCGATCGGGTGACTTCGGCGGGCGCGATTTTGCCCCTGTCCGATCGGCAGGCTTCCCGGCAGTTGGGCACGCGCCACCGGGCCGCCATGGGCGTGACCGAGCGGATGGCAAATTGTCTGTGTGTGGTGGTGTCGGAGGAAACGGGGTCGATCTCGGTGGCGGAGCGGGGGCAACTGGAGCGCCCGATCGCCAGCAGTCGCCTGCGCGAAATTTTGAAAGACAAGCTGGCGGCTCCGGGCGATCGGGAACCCCGGGCGACTTCGTTGCGGCGGTTGCGGCGACAGTTGCTGACGGTATCTTGGTTTCGGCGCAAAAAACATCCGTAAGCCGGTGTGAATCGGGTATAGTCCCAATCGGGCGATTACGAGCGATCGAAGGATGTTGAGTTGCGATCGTTCGGGTATGCTCATGGGGGGTAAGCCAGCAACTTCGGTTGGTGCGCGCTACCCTGAACGAGACTTCTATTGTTATTTCATCGAACTTCACCACCGACGTTCAATTGGGGTGGAAAATTCATCTTGCGTCGATCGATATGACCGCAAAACAACTCCTGTTGCGTGACTTGCCTGCTGACCTCGATCGCGAGCTTTTACCCAAGCATGTTGCCGTCATCATGGATGGTAATGGTCGTTGGGCAAAGCAACACGGACTCCCGCGCATGATGGGTCATCGCCGAGGGGTTGATACCCTCAAAGAATTAATGCGGTGTTGCAAAGATTGGGGTATTCCAGCGCTGACGGTCTATGCATTTTCCACAGAAAACTGGGGGCGACCGGCTGAAGAAGTGGACTTTTTAATGATGCTGTTTGAAAAAGTCCTACGGCGCGAATTACAAGAGTTAATTGAAGAGTCCGTGCGGATTCGCTTTGTGGGAAATCTTCCCGCCTTGCCTGATTCATTGCAAAGTGAAATTGCCCATGCATCCGACGCAACTCGCCACAACCATGCCTTAAATTTTACGGTGGCGACTAACTATGGTGGACGACAAGAAATTTTGCAAGCTTGTCGCTCGATCGCAGCACGCGTCAAAAGTGGTGATATCTCAATTGATGAAATTGATGAACGACTGTTTGAGCAATATCTCTACACCCGTGAGCTGTGTGATCCCGATTTAATTATTCGGACAAGCGGCGAAATGCGAATCAGCAACTTTCTGCTGTGGCAAATTGCCTATGCAGAACTCTATGTGACCGAAACCCTGTGGCCGGAGTTTGATCGATCTGCCTTTTATCAAGCCCTGGTGTCCTATCAAAAGCGAGATCGGCGCTATGGCAAAATTCAACCAAAGAAGTCCTGATTCGGATTTTAAATGGCTAGATCTAAAGGACTAGATCTGTGCATTATCTGTGCATTTTTCCTGAAGCCGATCAACCCCGACTTTCCTGAATCTGTCTGACTGGAAAATGACAACGATGGACGAACCAGGGGCTAGCAAACCTGAGTTAAAGTGATTGCAAGTCGTAGCCATTCAGAACTATTTGGATTGGTTCGGAGCGGTTCGGATTGGTTCAGATCGGTTCGGAGTAACAATCAAGACACCCCAGCGCCGAAAGCGATTGCAGTGCAAAGCTACCGGGTAGTGCCCCAAATTGGTAATGATGCTTTACTGAAACCCTTAATTGGCAAACGTTTTGGCATCGATAATCATCACTTCACAGGCACTACCAGCTACCGAACTTTCGTGCTCAATTCGTGTTTAATTCGTGCTTCAACAGAACTGCTATAACCAAAATAATTGAATTGCAACACCCGAAAGAACCTAACTAGGGGCCGGAAAAAATCGCATCTTCAAGGTCTTTACGACTCAGGGAATATTTGAACGATCGCTGAATTCCATCACCCTCTTCACTGTCATTGAAGTAATACACCGTTAGATGATCTTCTTCTAGATATAACGTTGCTTTCCAAGTTGACTTCGTAATGTGCCAACAATGCAAGGCTTCACGATCCTGCTGACACCCTTGGGATAGAAGCCATGCCTCAATTTGAGGTAGAGGATGATTGTATAAGGGTGAGTCGTTTGAGGGCAGTTGCATAGGGATTGAATTGGCTTACGTTCAGAAATACCAACAAAAATCTGAAACAGATCCTAGTGTGTATTGTAGTAGATTGGTAGACCTAATTGATGATCATCATGATCGATGACTGATCAGAAAATAGGTTTCCATATCTCCTTTTCCCTTAATATGAATTTCGCCTCGTCGCTCAAGCAGATAAGACTCTTTTAGGAGTTCATAGGTGGTCGCAGAGACTTGGATTTTTCCAGGAATGCCATGGGATTCCATCCGCGACGCTGTGTTGACCGTGTCACCCCAAAGATCATAGATAAATTTCTTTAGCCCAATCACGCCAGCAACAACAGAGCCACTGTGAATACCGATGCGGATTTGAAAGTTTCGTTGTTTTTGGCGATTGACGATTTGAATGGCCAGTTGCATATCGAGGGCCATCTTGGCGATCGCCTGTGCATGATCGGCCCGAGGCTGGGGTAATCCTGAAACCACCATGTAGGAATCCCCGATCGTTTTGATTTTTTCAAGACCATGAGTTTCGGTCAGTCGATCAAACGCCGAGAAAATTTCATTGAGTAATTCGACTAGTTCGATCGGGCTGAGGCGAGTCGCCAGTTCTGTAAAACCCACAATATCTGCGAAGAGCACAGTCACCGCTGAAAATTGTTCCGCAATGGTTCTTGAATTTTGCTTCAGGCAACGGGCAATCGTTTCTGGCAAAATGTTTAGAAGAAGGCGTTCCGATCGTTGCTGTTCGATCAATAATGCCTCCTCGGCTCGGCGACGTTCCAAATACTGTCCTAATTGTTCTCCTAAGCGTTCGGCCAGAGTAAGCATATCAATCGAAATTGACTGATGAGCCTGTTTAAAGAACATTAATATTCCTGAAACATGACCATTAAATTGAATTGGAAAGCCTAAACCAGTCTGAAAATTCAGAGATTGCGTAATATTAGAATGAGTGGGTAAGTCTGCAGGAGTTACAGGGCTACTCCACTGACAATTACGAGAGTGATAAATGCGTCCGATCAGATGTCTACCTGTGATTAAAATCCCAGCTTGGAATTCATTTTTCCATTCAAATGAGGTCAGTTCTGGAGCCAGCCAGCAGTCCATGCAGCGAGCAATCAACCGTTGATTTGATTCTACTTCTGTGCGATCAACAACCCAAAAACTGCCAATTTGCCAATTAAACTCTTGGCAAACCGTACTAATAATTTCAAAAATAGTCTGAGTGGCCAAGTTGGACTCAGACATCATTTTGGTGGCGATATAGTGAATTTTTTGATAGCGCTGTTGCTGTTTATCTCTAGTAATATCTCGGCCAACATATAGAAAGCTCTGAATTGTGTCATTCTTTGCTAGTTGCCCATTAATTGTCTTGGACATAATTGATTTTGAAAATGCAATAATAACAGGCTCTCTATTTTTTTTATAACAAATAACTTCGCCTTCATCCAAAGATAATAGCAAGGAACGATCGAATAATTGGTCATTGGCTTCTGACTGCTTTGTTTTTCGTTGAGTGATGTCGGTAAGAATGGATAAAGGATGCCCAATTAGTTCTTTTTCACTGTAGCCAAGTAAATCAACGGTGGCAGAGTTAACTAATTGGATATACCCAGATTCTGAGACCAAAATGAGAATTTCGGTCATGGATGCAATGATGCTATGGATTTGAGATTTGGTGGATTCTAGATCTTGAATTAAAAGATTTTTCTCGTTGGTTGCTTGAACCAATACTTGTTCTAAGCTCATGCGATCGGTGACATCTTCGAGAAATAGAATCAAGTAGTTTTCATCACTCGGCGTTGGATGAGCGATCGCATAGATATCAAAATATAGCGGAGGGTTAGACCCATGAGAGCGTCCAATACTTTTAATACTAAATTCTTGTTGAATCCCTTTTGCTACTTCTGACAATAAATCTTCAACGCCAAATAATTCGGGAAATAAATCGCCAATTTCTAAGCCAATGAGTTGATGAATTGACTGAACTGTTTGCAGTTTGCCGTCTTCAGTTTGATTGGAACCCATTTCGAGCAGACTGGCATCGATGAATCGAGTAATATCTCCTTGGATTTCAACTACGTGGAGGTTCTGATTAACAATCAATGCTTGAATGTGATTGGGTAAATAAGTTTGCATATTAATTAACTATGTTCTATAAGACTGTGTTTTATAAGCTCAATGAACATACTTGAAATGGTTAGGTATGCTTGGCAAAGCAAATGGTCTTGCATTAAGCTATCTAATCAATCAAACAGATCAAGATGGCTATGTTTACATTAACTTCAGTGGGCTTCTGCGATTGGTCACTCACCAACCTCTTGATATAATAAGCGTTAATTGTATTAAATTGCGTAGTCTTGCATGAATTAAACCAGACTCGTATGCATTAGACTGATTGTTGTCTTCTGATCATGATCCTCATGAATGAATAGTGGCTGCGATGGTGTCGCTAAATCGCTTGAATAGGGGTAGGTACTAACATTGACTGAGACAACTCAAAAAACATGCGATCGACGCTTGCTCCTGTTTTGGCAGATGTAGAATAAGTGGCAATCACTTGCGGTTCGTTGATGAAATTATTCAAGTCCATTATTTTACTGAGCGTTGCCGAATCAGCCAGGTCAGACTTATTGAATGCGATCGCAACGGGCCCCTCAGGATTGACCGATCGAAACATGGCTAAATGGCGACCAAGATTGTCCACCGTTTCCATGCGGCTACTATCGGCTACGATAATGGCTCCACTGGATCCTCGTAGGTAAGACACATCGATTGGTTTGTAGTCTGTCCGTCCTTCAATATCCCAGATCATTAATTGAAATTTGTCATTGGCTGAAAGGTTTAATTCTGGTAGGTCGATGATCTTTTTGGAGATTTTAACCCCGACTGTTGACAAGTATTGATCGCTGAATTGCCGATCAACAAAGCAACGAATCAGGCTGGTCTTTCCGACACTGAAATCACCAACCAAGCATATTTTCTTGGAGAAAGTGGTCATTTTGATGTCACCCCGGATCTGCCGATTATTTAGAACCTCCTATCTTATCTCGATTTTCCCGAAAAGTATTTGTCTGGAATGATTTATTTAATTTCACTGCTCGTTGCTAGGACTACAGGAACTATGCTCGCTGGGTCATCCGTCGTTGATGAAACCAATGTTGAAGCTGTTGCTGACAGTCGGCCATCAAAACACCACCAATAACGGGTAATCGATGATTAGAAGCGGCACTTTCTGGAACATTTAAAACTGAACAGATTGAACCGGCTTTGGAATCTATAGTTCCGAATACTAATAAGCCAATTCTAGCGTTGATTAATGCACCTGTGCACATGGGGCAAGGTTCGAGGGTAACGTATAGAGTGCAGTCGTTGAGATGCCAGTTGCCGCGCGATCGCCCGGCAGCTCGGAGGGCTAGAATTTCCGCATGACCCGTGGGATCGCCGTCGCGCTGTTTGCGGTTTTCTGCTTGAGCGATCGCTCGCCCTTCTCGATCGACGACGATCGCCCCGACTGGCACATCTCCCGACATACCAGCCGATGCCGCAATTTCCAGCGATCGTTGCATCCAATAGCTATGTTGAGAATGCTCCGGATTTAAGAGGTCTAAAGGAATTTGACATCCCTTGCGATCGGCATTTCCTCTTGTTAGTAACTGCGGCTTGGTCAGTGGATTAATGAGTTGTCCCATCAGGTTTGCAGAAGAATCCTGAATCACACGTTTCTCATCAAATTGAGACTCGGAATAATTGTGATTATCAATCATGACCTGATTACAAATTCTTGAGCAATCAGCCTGAATATCTTGAGCAATCAGCAAGCATTAGGAGTTGGTATGTCTTCCTTCGTCATTGATTTCATCATTGATCAGGCATGGACTTTTTAGATTGATGAGTCTGGGTTAGAAGCATCTTTTAATAAATACGTTGGTAATTGATCAATGCTGTATTGATTTTTTTCGTGCCAATAGGTCTGCAGTCCCTCGACCCCCTTATTTTCAGCCCAATCGATTAATAGACTGCGATCGCCTTGGTATTCAAAAAGCGGCACACCAAACCCACAGGAGGTTTGGACGGATTCTACTGACAATAAAATAATTTGCCGCTCACCGGGTAGCGATCGAAACTGATCCATCAAGCCTGTCCATTCGAGATCGCGCGGGCGCACAACCCTTCCTTGGCCATAAAGCCGCAAAATGAGCGGTTTACCGACAAAACTACAAAACATAATCGTCATGCGCCTATTTTCAAGCAAATGCGCGGCTGTTTCGTTGCCACTGCCGGTCACGTCAAGATAGCCAACTTGTTTAGGACTCAGGCAGCGAAATGTATCCATTCCTTTGGGCGATAAATTGACACGCCCTGTCGCTGGTGCAGTGGCTGTAAAAAACAGTTTCTGTTCAGTGATGAATGCCTGGAGTTCTGGTGTGATTTCGTCGTAAAATTTAGCCATGTGTTAATCTCGAAAAATTCAGAACACAACCAATTCTATAACATCTTGATTATCCATGGCGAAGCAGTTTGATCGATCAATTGTTTGGTTTCGTAGCGATCTACGACTCCATGATCATGCACCGTTGCTGGAGGCGATTGCGGCAAGTCAATCGATGATTCCTGTCTATTGCTTTGATTTACGTCAATTTAAAACAACACGATTTGGATTTGCCAAAACAGGATCATTTCGTGCAAAATTCCTGTTGGAATCAGTGGCCGATTTGCGTGCATCTTTGAGATCGAAGGGTAGTGACCTAATTGTGCGATCGGGTCAGCCTGAAGAAATTATTCCGGCCCTGGCGCAGAACTTGCAAGTGTCTGCGGTTTATTATCACCAAGAGGTGGGAACTGAGGAACAAGCCGTCGAAACAGCGCTCGATCGCGCCTTGCAAGCGATCAATGTTCATCGGCAAGTGTATTGGGGTCATACCCTTTATCACCCCCATCAGTTGCCCTTTGAAATTTCCCAAGTTCCAGAACTATTTACTCAATTTCGCAAAGTAGTTGAAGCCGAATCACAGATTGATCAGCCGCTGGCAGCTCCTGATCATTTGCCTGAATTGCCAGCGAATCTTGATCGGGGAACTCTACCAAGTTTCGATGATTTGAATCTTCAGGAGCCGTCCCCGAGTGCCCGATCGCCCATGACGTTTGTGGGTGGTGAAACCGCCGGTTTACAGCGAATTCAAACTTACCTTTGGCAAGGTGATTACCTAAAAACGTATAAGCAAACGCGCAATGGAATGCTGCAACCCAATGATTCCTCTAAGTTCTCCCCATGGTTAGCATTGGGCTGTCTTTCACCACGCCAAATTTGGTCAGAGGTGCAAGCCTATGAACAACAAGTGATTCGGAATGAATCAACCTATTGGCTAATTTTTGAATTGCTGTGGCGCGATTACTTTCGTTGGATCATGACTAAGCATGGTTGGCACCTCTTTCGATCGGCTGGGCTTCAGGGTCTTTCAATTCCTTGGAATCAAGACCGATCGACCTTTGAGGCCTGGTGCCAAGGTCAAACGGGCTATCCCTTGGTTGATGCCAATATGCGAGAGTTGCAAGAAACGGGATTTATGTCAAACCGGGGTCGCCAAAATGTGGCTAGCTTCCTGACTAAAAATCTGGGAATTGACTGGCGTATGGGTGCAGAATGGTTTGAATCGTGCTTGATTGACTACGATGTGGCCAGCAATTGGGGAAACTGGAATTACGCAGCGGGAGTTGGTAATGATGCGAGGGGATTTCGCTTTTTTAATATCTTGAAGCAAGCTAAAGATTACGATCCCCAAGGCAATTATGTAAAACATTGGTTGCCGGAGTTGGCACAAGTTCCCGCCCATAAAATCCATACCCCTTGGACATTATTGCCCGTGGAGCAAGCCCGCTTTGCTGTGCAAATGGGTCATGATTATCCGATGCCAATGGTTGATTTATTCGAGTCAGCGTCGGCGAATGAGGCAATTTATAATCGAGCGATCGGGCGGGGCGATCGCCCTCGGTCAAAGGGCCGTGACGATCGCCCCCGTCGCCGTCGTTGAGCCGGTTTGAGGCTGGGGAACTCAGGCAGTGATCAATTTTGTTGCCTATGCTGGAGCCAGTTGAAATTGCTTGGGATCTGCAAATCGTCCAACTGTGCGGATCATCCCAAACGGTTCAGGAAATCTTCGGAGAATCTTCTGGGAACCTTCTGAAAATTGCCTGCGCACGATGTTTTGATTGATGGGTCGATCGGGCAATCGCTGCTGGGTGAACCAGACGATTCATAACCGACCAAACTAGTCTAAGTGAGGAGAGGGCGATGGGACGAGGGCGTGGCAATCGGATTCGGTGGGCGAGGCGCTGGGCGATCGCCCTCGTCAGCAGTCTGATCTCAGGAGGGCTGACCGCCGCAATCACCCCAGCGGCGGAGCGGATTGACCTGACCTTTGGAGCCTTGGAACTTTCCCTGGAACTGGAGTCCCTCGAACAGTTTGCCGCCACGGGAAAAATCTCCGATGAATTGAAATTTTACACCCGGTTTCTGACCCCCGAACAACTGGCCCAGGTGCGATCGGGCCTGACCGATCGCCTCGACATCAATCTGCTGGCGGTCTCGTCGTTCTTTAATTCACCTCAGGGAGAAACGATCCTGCGGCGGCTGGCCCAGGTGATCCGCACCGGGCGTAATTTGCGGAGTGTTCCTGCCCTGCGAGCGGCGATCGTCCAATCGGCCGCCGACCCCGGGGGCCTCACCCCGCTCAACCTCCTGCGCTACTACCCCACCTCGGCCCTGCGGGTCGATCTTGTTCATGCCCTGAGCCTTTGGCGGCAAATTCAGGAAACAACCATCCGTCACGGCCTCGCGATCGAATCCCTCGAAGCCGAATTTCAAACCCAGTTAGGCGGGGCACCGGCCGAAGCGCCCCAGTTCAAATTCCAGGAGGCTGGGCCCCACCCCGTCGCCAAAACCAGCCGCACCCTGAACCCCCTGAACCGTCGTTCCTTTGGGGCGGATGTGTATTGGCCCCTAAACGGCAAGGGTTCGCATCCGGTGGTTGTGATTTCCCACGGGCTGGGTTCCGATCGCCGCACCTATGCCTATCTGGGGCAACATTTAGCCTCCTATGGCTTTGTCACCATTCTGCTGGAGCATCCCGGCAGCAACAGCCGCTACATCCAAGACCTGGTTGAGGGGCGCGCCAGTGAATTTGCGGATCCAGCGGAATTTCTGGCACGGCCCGCCGACGTGAGCGATAGTCTCGACGCGATCGGGATCGATCCCCAGCCCCCCAGCAACTTCCAAGGCAGTCTAGCGCTCGATCGCGTGGCCGTGGTGGGCCAGTCCTTTGGGGGCTACACGGCCCTCGTGACAGCCGGCGCAACCCTCAACTTCAAACAACTCCAGGCCGACTGCGACTCCGATGATCTGTTTTGGAACACATCCCTACTGTTGCAATGCCGAGCCTTGGTCATGCGTCCTGCGCCGGATGTAGACCAACTCTCCCTGCGCGATCCCCGAGTCCAGGCCGTTGTGGCCATTAATCCGATTATTAGCAGCCTGTTTGGCCAATCGGGGATCGCAACCCTCCAAGTGCCCACGGCGATCGTGACGGGTACAGACGACCCGATCGCCCTGCCCTTGCCCGAGCAATTGCGCCCCTTTGCCCAACTCCCGATCGTTGATAAGCGCTTGCTCGTGCTCAAAGGTGGCACACATTTTTCCACCATGGGAGCCACGGGCGATGAGCGCTTCCAATTTCCACCCAGCGTGGTTGGCCCCCGACCCGACCTGGCCCGCGACTACCTCAAGGCTTTTGTGACAGCGTTTTTGATGCGGTACTTGCTTGATGATCGATCGACGCAGCAATATTTGACCGCCAGTTGGGCCCAGTCGGTGTCTCAGCCGGCCTTGCCCCTATATCTCTTAGAGCGGTTGCCGATCGCCCGCCTGCCTCAGTCCGATCGCCGAGCGCGATCGACCCCCAGCCGGTTGGTGATGCAGCGCAAATGATGAACAACCACCCGTAATTTTGCGCCCAGAATTTTGACGAATCTGTTGCTGAATTAATCGTCTGGTTAGCCTGGTTAATCGTCTGATTAATCGCCTGATTAATTATCTTAATCTTCGTGATCTTCAAACGGGTCAGACAAGTTTGCCGACGGTGGGCCAAAGGCCACATAAACCGAGTAGCCCGTAATGGCAATCAAAATCACCCCAAGGGAAATGCCCAACGTCAATGCAGAATTATCTTCAAAAAACATGGCTTAAAATCGCGCTAGCGATTCCCAGAAGTTAAGGATACGCAAGGGGATCATGGGTTGATTGATCGCCGCAACCAAGACCGTCGGGTCTTGATCCACAGTTTGACAGGCCGCCTGACCATTTGACCGCCTGACCGGCTTGGCGGAACCGTTCGATCGATGAAACCGCTTGATTGATAGAAGCGGGAGTATCGATGAAATAGCCCGTGGCAGAGCTGTGCGGCAACTCGGTGCATGATCTCCGAATGCTGCAAATTGTAACAATTGGTTAAGCAAAATCGCAAATTAACTCAGAATGTCTGGCACGATCGCCCCCTCCCAGGGACTGGGCCAGGCTGGGCAGCGTCTCGATGGGGGATTCGATCGATGGGAGATGCGATCGCCTGCGCCGCCCCCGGCCCAGAACTCGCCATACACCGAGGACAGCCGTTTGATAGAATACGCAATCAAATAGCATTGGCAGCGCGCTGCATTCGTGCCGCACTTGCTGCACTGCACTTGCTGCACTATTTAATAAAAAGCAACATCAACGGCAACGTTCAGTTGCTTTAACGGCCGCAAGACTCCATTGCTGCGACACATTACGGTAGGGATAAGATGGCTCAACGGACTCGCCTGGGCGACATTCTGCGCCCGTTAAATGCGGAATACGGTAAGGTGGCTCCCGGCTGGGGAACAACCCCGCTGATGGCTGTTTTCATGGGGTTGTTTTTTGTGTTCCTGCTGATCATCTTGCAGGTGTACAACACCTCGATTTTGATTGAAGGCGTGAATGTCGATTGGAAAGCCTTGGGTCAATAGACTCCTTGGATCTAACTCCTTGGATCGATCGGATCCATCGGCTGTTTGGATTTTGGATATTGTCGATCGCTTGGTCGATCGCCCCGCGCCCCAACGCGAAATTGTCCCGGTATACCCGGGATTTTTTATGGCCGCCCTAGGGCCGCGATCGGGCTGCGATCAACCGCAGGAGGCGATCGTCCGTGGATCCCATCGCCCAGGGAATCAGCCTCGATTTGTGGATCCCATGCCCGAATCCCCCCGCCTTCAGACCGGGGAGGATGTCAATCGGTATGATACAAAGTGCAATTCAGGATGCAAGGCCGGGTTAACTGGCCGGGTTCGTGTCCCGATCGCCCCTCTCGCCTCCATCGCAAGGATCACCCCCATGAACATTTTTGGCATTGGCCCGGCAGAGCTGTTTTTGATTGGCATCGTTGCCCTGCTGGTGTTTGGCCCCAAAAAGCTGCCGGAAATTGGCCGCAGCTTGGGCAAAACCCTCAAGTCATTTCAGGAAGCATCGCGCGAATTTGAGTCGGAGTTTAAGCGGGAAGTGGAGCGGGCCGAAGCGGCTCCCGCCACGACGATGAGCGCAACGATCGAACCGCCGGCCCAGCCAGCCCTGGCCAGTTCTGAGGCGATCGCCCCGCCCGCAACCCCCGTCGAAGGGGAAACGGCCGCAACGGTTCAGGCCGCGACGGTCAAGGTTGATCCCGCCTAGGGGCGATCGGGTCTGCTGCGATCGATCGCCGATCGCTCAATCCGACTTCAAGCCACCCGTTCAAGTTATCCGTTCAATTCAATCGCTCAGGGGTGAGGATCCTCTTGCCCTGCGCCGATTTTGCCCCTTTTAGCCCGCCCGTTGTTGAGTCATGCCCAAAGGCGCGTCTGAGTCTTCGTCGGAACCCGTAATTCCCATAATTCCCAAACTGATTGTGGGGCTGGGCAATCCAGAACCCAAGTACGATCGCACCCGCCACAACATTGGCTTTGAGGTGATCGACGAGTTGGCGAAAGTTTGGGGCATTTCCCTCAGCGAAAACCGCCGGTTCAATGCCCTGGCCGGCGAGGGGCGATCGCCCGTTGGCAAAATTTATTTGCTGAAGCCGCTGACCTACATGAATCGATCGGGCCAAGCGATTCGCGCCGCGATCGACTGGTACAAACTGCCCCCCGAATCCGTCCTGACCATCTACGACGACATGGACTTGCCCCTCGGCCGCCTGCGGTTGCGGGAGTCCGGTTCTGCCGGTGGCCACAACGGCATGAAATCGACGATCGCCCATTTGGGAACCCAGAATTTCCCGCGCTTGCGGCTGGGGATCGGTCGCCCCCGCGTCGTCAGCGGCGAAACCGTTTCCCATGTGTTGGGCAAATTTGCGCCCGACGAAGCGCCCACGGTGCGCGACCTGTTGCGGTTGAGCGTCGAGACGATCGAGCGATCGCTCAAGGACGGCGTGCCCAAAGCCGCCAGCCTCTACAACAACCGCAACGTGGCCCCGCCACCGCCCAAACCCGCCGCCCCGCCCAGCCCCGCGCCCGATCCCCAACCCATCGCCTAGCCCCGGCCCGCGCCGTGAGTCGCCGAGAAAACCACCTCCCCCAAACGATCGCCCTCGTTCGTGTCACCCAACAGTCCTGGAGCGAAGGCAAAATTGCCGGCGAAGTCAGCGCCGGAGATTTTGTGTGGGAATTTGTGTGGCATTTTCGCCAGGGCGGTCTGCGGGTGCATCCCTCCATGGGGCGGGCGTTGATTCGCGAACCCTTGGCGCGTTTTCTGGAAACCCACGACTACCAACTGGAAGCCGGGGGAGACTATTCCTTTCCGATTCGAGCGCGGTTGTAAGGCCAATTCCGCCAATCCACGCCCGTTGCAATCCATCCCTTGCCGGTGAGTTCCATGCTCAAGATCCTGCACTTGTCAGACATTCACATGGGCGGCGGTTTCAGCCATGGGCGGATCGATCCGCAAACGGGGCTAAACACGCGGCTGCTGGACTTTACGGCGGCCCTGGAGCGTTGCATCGATCGAGCGATCGCCGAGCCGGTGGATCTGGTGCTGTTTGGCGGCGATGCGTTTCCCGATGCCACGCCGCTGCCCATGGTGCAAGAGGCCTTTGCCCAGCAGTTCTGCCGGTTGGCGGCGGCGAATATTCCCACGGTGTTGCTCGTGGGCAACCACGATCAACATGCCCAGGGCCGCGGCGGGGCGAGTTTGTGTATCTACCGCACCCTGGGGGTTCCGGGTTTTGTGGTGGGGGACACGCTGGCGTTGCATCGGCTGGAGACGAACCAAGGGCCGGTGCAGGTGCTGACCTTGCCTTGGCTGACCCGATCGACCCTGCTGACCAAGCGGCAAACGGAGGGGATGGCGCTAGCGGAGGTGGGGGCGCTGCTGCTCGATCGGCTCCAGGCGGCCCTCGAAGGGGAAATTCGGCGGCTGGATCCCGATGTGCCGACGATTTTGTTGGCGCACCTGATGAGCGATCGGGCGCAGTTTGGGGCGGAGCGGATGTTGGGCGTGGGCAAGGGGTTTTCGATTCCCCTCTCAACGATCGCCCGGTCGGAGTTTGACTACGTGGCCCTGGGCCATGTCCACAAACACCAGAACCTGAACGCCAGCAACGAACCGCCCGTGGTCTATCCCGGCAGCATTGAGCGGGTGGATTTCAGCGAGGAAAACGAGGACAAGGGCTACGTGATGGTGAGCATCGCGCCGGGAAAACGGGGCGATCGCGCCACGACCTGGGAGTTTTGCCCGCTGCCGGCCCGGCCCTTTTGCACCTTGCGGGTGGATGTGTCTGATTGTGAGGATCCGCTCGACAAGTTGTTGCGGGCGATCGACCCGGACAAAATTACCGATGCGGTGGTGCGGCTGGTCTATCGCGTGCGGGCGGAACAGCTCCACCACATTGAGCTGGCGGCCGTGCGCGATCGCCTGGCCACCGCCCACACCTACAGCTTGCAGGCGGAACTGGTCAGCCAACTGGCTCGCCCGCGTCTGCCGGACATGGACGCGACGAATCTTGATCCGCTGGTGGCCCTGGAAGCCTATTTGGGCGAGCGATCGGACTTGCGGGCGATCGCCGATGACATGCTGGCGGCCGCGCGGGACTTGCTGGGCTATGCCAGTCCGATGATTCGGGTGGATTTGCCCGAGTCGCCCGAGGCCGCCTCGCCGGAGTTGCCCGCCTCTGTCGAATCGATGGAATCGGTTGGATCGGGATCGCCGACCTCGGAAGCCCAACCCAGCGAGCGATCGGACTCGGGGCAGTTGCGCCTGCTGTGATCGCCTGTTGTGATCGCCTGTTGCGATCGCCTAACCCTCTGCAAAAGCGGGGGAATTGAGCCAGATAGTCCCTAGGGCCGGTTCAAGGCTCGTTGGTAGGCCATCACTTGCAAATCGATCCCGGTGATCGCTGTGCCAACCACCACGGCAAAGGCCCCGGCTTCGATCGCCTGGCGGGCCATCTCCGGTGATGCGATCCCACCTTCGCAAAGGCAGGGAACCGACAACCGATCGACCATTTGCGCCAACAAGTCCCACCCCGGCGGCCGTTGGCCCTGGGTTTCCTCCGTGTAGCCGTAGAGCGTGGTTCCGATCAGGTCGGCTCCAGCCCCCGCCGCAGCTTCGGCGGCCTCAAGGGTGTCGATGTCCGCCATCACGAGCTTGCCTAGGTCGCGGTGGATGCGCTCGATCAGGTGGGTGGCGGTGTCTCCCTCGGGGCGCGATCGAAAGGTGGCATCGATCGCAATGATGTCGGCTCCGGCGGCGGCGATCGCCTGGGCATCGGCAAAGCGCGGCGTGATGTAGACCGATGATCCCGGCAAGGTTTGCTTCCACAACCCAATAATCGGCACGTTGGCTCCCAGGCGCGATCGGGCGGCCCGCACGTGTTCTGGTGTGTCTAAACGGATACCGGCGGCTCCCCGCATCACCGCCGCCTGGGCCATGGCGGCGATCGTGCTGGGTTCCCGCAGTGGCGAATCGGCTGGCGCTTGGCAAGAGACCACCAAGCCTCCTCGCAATCGTTCAACCATTGGTGTGATGCTTGGTTCGATCGCCCCTGGTCTCAGCATAAAATCCTGAAAGAAACGTCTGAAAAGTCTACGGTTTTGGTCGAAGCGTTGGTCGAAGCGTTGGTCGAGTCAGCTTGGGTCTGGGCTGAAACGGTTGATCGAGGGGGGTAATTGACCGTGATCGGCGGCGGGCTGGGCCGCAGACTTGGGGCAATCATGCTTCGATCGCCCACCGATTGGCAACGGGCCCACGATAGACCAGCTCGTAACGTTCCGTGACACCAATCGTTATCCCTCCGAGATCCCACGTAAGATTCCCCCTTAGAATGGAGCTACTTGTCCAGCCCAAGATTGACTCAAAGGGCCAATAGTGGCTCTCGTGGTCTTGGATGTTGCGTCACACCCTTGATCCAACCTGCCCCTCGCCGCGCTGTTGGGATGGAAACTGCCCCGTGAATTCCCCCGCATCAACTTCAGCCATTCAACCGTCTGCCCTAGAACCCTACACCGTCGCCCTAGGCTTGTGCCGATCGGGGCAATGGGCGGATGCGATCGAGTCCTTTGGCCAGGCGATCGCCCTTGACCCCAACTGCGGTGCGCTGTGGAATGACTGCGGCAATGCCCTGGCGCGCTCCGGCTGTCTGCAAGATGCGGTGACGTACTACGATCGGGCGATCGCGCTCGATCCCCAAAATCCTAACTTTTGGTACAACCGGGGCAATGCCCTCGATGGTTCTGGCCAGCGCGAAGGGGCATTTGCTAGCTATCAAAAAGCGCTGCAATTTGCGCCCAACGATAGCCGTATTTGGAACAACTACGGTGTCGTGCTCTTTCGGTTGGGCCATTGGGAAGCCGCCGCCAACAGCTATAGCTACTCGATCGAACTCGATGGCACTTGCCCGCAGGCCTGGCATAATCGTGGGGCTGTGTTACGCAAGCTCAATCGCGACAGCGAAGCCCTCACTTGCTACGATCGCTCGCTGGATCTGGAACCCGCCAGCGCGGCCACCTGGTATCAGCGGGGGATTGTGCTCGACAACCTCAAGCGTCACGACGAAGCCGTCGCCAGCTATGACAAGGCCTTGAGCCTGCGCGATGGCGACCACAACATTTGGCACAATCGCGCGATCGCCCTGCGCTGGGCGGGGCAACCGGCGGCAGCCCTCGCCAGCTATGAAAAGGCGATTTCCTTTGACCCGAGCGACGCGGATACTTGGTATTACCGAGGGCGGTTGTTGCGGCAACAGGGCAAATTGCGCGCGGCGATCATCAGCTACGACCTGTCCCTCACCCTCAACCCAGAGCAGCCAAACGTCTGGTATGACCGGGGGAATGTGCTGGCCACGGTGGGGCAACTGCCGTTGGCGATCGCCAGCTATGACGAGTCCCTCAAGCGCGACTCCAGTCGGCAAGCGACTTGGTATAACCGGGGGCTGGCCCAGCTCCGAATGCGCCAACCCGAAGCGGCCCTGATGAGCTACCTCAAGGCAGCGGAGCGCGGGCCCGAGTTACCGGCGCTGCAATTTTCCCAAGCCTGCTGCTATTTGTTGCAGACCGATCGATCCGATTGCAGTGACTGGGAACGACAGACGGCGATCGATCGCGCGGCCCAGTGTTTGCGATCGGCGATCGAGGCAGACCCCGATCGCTACCGCCAATTAGTCATCCAAAATCCACTATTTGAACCCCTCAAAGTCAGCGCTAACGGACAGCTCAAGCTCCAGCGCCCCCTTTAACCTTGCCTGATCTGCAAAGGCTCGATCGTTAGGTCAATCCCCAAACTAGTAATACTCGTTTTACGAAAAGCTAATCCCAATATCGTTAGTTAACGCTACACAAAATCCAGACCACGTAAAGGCTTCAGGACGGCATGGATAGCATTGGCAGGCGAAAGGCGAAATTGGTATGACCCCATCGGCTGTTTGAGGTTGAAGATCATTTCGTTACGGGCATGACCTTTGTTCGATCGAAGTTAAAAATAGCTAAAGAATAGCTAAAAACATTAATATCAGGATCAATATCTTTGCTTGATTTCATAAAAAATCCTGTGAAATCAAACATTACTTGATAAATCGTTGGGTTTTGATTGAACTCATCGCCGCTAGTTGTTGGGGCGAAATTTGATGGTTTGGGACAGAGTTTTTGACATCAAAACACCAATTTAATTTTATCATAATTCTTGATATGGATTTGGATATTCAGTGTTTTTATTTCGTATTTTGATTGAATCATCTGTGGTTGCCGAATGATTGTGAAGATGCTTTGGGATTTTCTAAAAACCTCCTGAAGCTCGTTAGAATTGTTTCAGGCAATACTGAGTTCTGAACCGAGTTCTGATTTTGAATTTTGAACGTGAAGGGCGTTAGGGCATATCATCCAATTCCCGAGACCCTGATTCTGCTGTTGCGAAATCTCGGGGGCAAGGGGCTGTCATCAAATACCCAAAACCCTGATTCTTGCGTTGCCAAATCGTGGGAGCAAGGGGCTGGAGCATCTTGTCTGGGGCGGTTGAGTTGGGAAAATTCGTCGTTTCAGCGTCAATCCCACTTCATTTGATGACACGCCATAGGCTAATTAATCATTTCAATCCCAATTCATCCAATTTCATCATACGCCCTCATAAATACGCCTTAATAAAAATGATTGGAAAATACACCCCCATAAAGATTATCGCTTTTGATGTTTGACTCGTGAGTGGTGCTTAACTTGTTTTGCTCGATTAACTCATTGGGTAAGAACAATGATGAATTTCTGGAATTCGTTTAGTATGAATAAGCTTTCGGTTCGTATTTATCTAGCGTTTGCTGCGCCGGCGATCGCCTTGATTGGGATTGGAGGATTTGCACTCTATTCCTTTGCGCGGATTAACGATCAAATCGATACCATTTATGACGATCGGATTGTTCCTCTCACGCAACTCAAAATCATTTCTGATCAATATGGGTTTTCAGTCATTGATCCTGTGAATAAGGGCAATGCCAAAAAAATATCACCGGCCCATGCACTGGTCGAGATTCGGGCGGGCAGGTCTGCGATTAAGCAGCAATGGCAGGATTATCTAAAAACGAAACTCACCGATCGCGAAAAGAGCCTAATTCGCGAGGTCGAATCCCTATTCATAGCTGCCAACTCTGAAATTGATAAATTGGAACAGGCGATCGAGCGCGGTGATCCTAAGGCCTTTGCAACCTTTGATGGCCGCCTTTATGACCAGCTAGATCCGCTCATCAGCAAGATCAAAGAATTGAGTGATTTGCAGCTCGAAGTTGCAAATGATGAGCGCAAAATTGCTATGAATTTGTATCAACAAACGCAAATTGTTTTTGTGGTGTTGTTGATTATGGCATTGCTCTTGGCTTCGCCCATTGGTTATTTTGTGAGTCGTCTGATTGTGGCTACGTTTAAGGACACGATCGACTCCGTGGCCGGTGCGACGAGTGAAATTGCCGCGGCCACCGAAGAACAAGCCCGCATTGTGGGCCAACAGGCCACGGCCACCAGTCAAACCAGCGCTTCGATCGACCAGCTCGATCGGTTTGCCCACGAAACGGCCCACCAGGCAGACGCGGTGGCCCGCGATTCCCAGGATTCATTCCATACGGCGACCGATGGGCGGTTGGCGATCGAACAAACCCTCAACAGTATTCAAACCCTAGAAGACCAAGTACGGTCAATGGTCGATCGAATTGTTCATTTGCGGGACAAAACGGCTGAAATTGGCACTATTACGGCGTTGACCAGCGAACTGGCGGGCCAAACTAACTTGCTCGCCCTGAATGCCGCCATTGAAGCCATGCGCGCGGGCGAGTCGGGCAAAGGGTTCGCGGTGGTGGCGGCTGAGATTCGGAAATTAGCCGATCGCAGCCGTGAAGCGAGCAATCGGATTGATGGTCTTGTGGCGGATATTCAGACTGCCATTCGCAGCACGGTTGATGTATCTGCGCGGGGATTGGCCGGGGCGACGAGTAGTATTCAAGCGGCCCATGTGGGCGCGGATGCGTTTGAAAAAGTGACCAGTAAAACGCAGAATGCAGCGAGTAGCAGTCAGGAAATTGCCCATAGTGCCGAGCAACAGGTCAAGGCAATTCGTGAAGTTTTGACGGCCATGCATTCGTTAAATTTGGCGGCAACGGAAACCAGCGCGGGCATTTCACAAGCGCGTTCTGGCATTAAGCAACTGGATGACGTGGTGCGACATTTGCAAGAGAATATTTGAAAATCAATCAATGAAAATCAATGAAATTAATTAACGCTTTTTGCTGGAGTTGAAATCACTGCCAGTGGATCAATGTCAAGCCAATTTTAGTTTGAACATTTCAATCAAATTTCCTAATTAAGATCTAAGAACTTCTAGTTTAAAACTCCTCCTGGAGACACTCTGAACCGTTTTTTGGATCACTAGCAACACAACAAAAAATGATGCAAGAAATATCACGAATAGTCTTGGGGCAAGGGGCTTAAGCCCCTTGTTTTCGTCAGTCGTTTACGCCTAGGCGGTACTCGATCGACCGGTTCAAAAATCTGCCGTAGATGGTTTTTGCGGTAGGGGACTGGGCGATCGGGTGGGACAATCGAGCGGTCAACTAACCGAAGGAGCACGATTCACCCGTGCGATCGATCCAAGCTGTTTCGCTGAAGGGGCTGGGACGCTGGCTCATTTTGGGGCTGGTGTTGGCATTTTTGCTGAAAACCCTGCACGATCGAGCCTCGGAAGTCGCAACACTGACGCTGACGGCGATGGGCTGGGGCTGGCTGGCGATCGCCCTGGGGCTGACGGCGGCGGCGCACCTGTGGTCGGCGGTGGTGTGGGGTTGGCTGTTGCAGGCCTTTGGGCGATCGGCTCCCTGGGGCTGGGTGCTGCGAACGTACCTAGTGACGAACGTGGCGAAATATTTGCCGGGGAATGTTTGGCACTTTTATGGGCGAATTCAGGCGGCGGGTCGGGTGGGCGTGCCCTGGCCGGCGGCGGCGGCCAGTGTGCTGCTGGAGCCGTTGTTGATGGCGGCGGGGGCGCTGCTGTTGGGGGTGTTGGCGAGCGATCGGGCCTGGTGGTGGTTGCAGGCAGCCCTGGCGATCGGGGTGTTGGTGGGCGTGCATCCGCGCGTGATCAACCCGGTGTTGCAACGGCTGGGACGCAAGAAACTGCAAACCGACGCAACCCACCAACCGGCCCAATTGCAGCGCTACCCGATCGGGCCGCTGCTGGGCGAAACGGGGTTTTTACTCTGGCGCGGGGCGGGCTTTTTGGCGGCGCTGGCGGCCTTCAGCTCGATCGACCCGTTGGATCTACCGCGTTTGGCCAGTGGCTTTGGCCTGGCTTGGTTGCTGGGGTTGGTGGTTCCCGGTGCGCCCGGTGGTGTGGGCGTGTTTGAGGCGGCGGCGATCGCCCTGTTGGGCCCCGTCGTCAACCCGGCGGCCCTGTTGGCCAGCGTGGCCTGCTATCGATTAATCAGCGTGCTGGCGGAAACGGGACTGGGGGGCGTGGCCTGGTGGTTTGATCGGCGCAGCGCCGGAGCCTAAGCACGATCGATCCCCCTAGACTAGAGGCAGGCTCCTTCCCCTTTTGGAGGCGACTGTGATGGACTCGATGCTCAAACCCCCGATCGCGCTTGCACCCGCAACGAGTGGGGCGTTTTTGGAGAGCGATTGCCGAATGCTGATCATTCCCGATCGCTGGGTGGTGACAGAGGCGCAATTCACCGAGCTGGCTCACCTCAACCGCGATCTCCGCCTGGAGCGCACCACCGCAGGAGAACTGATCATCATGCCCCCCACTGGCGGCGAAACGGGCCGCAAAAATTTACGCTTAGGCGCTCAAGTAGTGATTTGGAATAATCGCTACCAGCTTGGGGAAGCCTTCGACTCGTCCACCGGGTTTCGGTTGCCGACGGGTGCGATTCGATCGCCCGATGTGTCCTGGGTGCGGGCCGATCGCTGGGCAGCCCTGACGGAGGAGCAGCGGGCCGGGTTTTTGCCCCTTTGTCCCGACTGGGCGATCGAGTTGCGGTCACGGAGCGATCGCCGCGAAACTCTGGAAGCCAAGATGCAGGAATACCTAGCGGCGGGGCTGCAACTGGGCTGGCTGATCGATCCGCAACAGAGCCAAGTGGGAATTTATCAACCCGATCGCGCCCCGGCCTGGCTCGATCGGCCCGCCACCCTCAGCGGTGATCTCGTCTTACCGGAATTTGTCTTGGATTTACAAGACTTTTGGACGCGATCAGTGGATGGGAGCGGCTCTTGATCTAGTGCAGGGTTGGGGCGGTGATGCGATCAGCGCTAACGAATTCCTCGGGATTGTCCACCCAGCTTGGCAAGCCCGGCCCCATCACGGGTTGGCCCGCCGCTTCCGCCGCTGCTACCGATTGGTTGAGGTCATACAAAAACGCTAGCGGATCAACCCGATCGCCCAACCCGTAGGCCGCCGCCACCGCCCGATCGAGCACCGCGTGGGCCTGGTGCAGTGGCGTATCGCCCGGTTGATCGAGGGGTTTGTAGAGATCTCGCAAGCTGATGCGATCGCGGGCCATAGTCGATCGACGCAGGGATCGAAGTGCAACGGCCGCTTCAGCGACGGCACAAATCTGGGCGATCGTTGCCTTCTGCGGCCAAGGAAACGTATCAAAAACGGTGTTTGAGGTATACCGAAAATCACCTTTCAAGGTTGAGCATTGCCGCGTCAACCATTGCCAATGGAGCGACGATTGCAAAATGCCAAAGGAATAATCATCCACTAGGGGAAAAACAATTAAGGCAGCATTGGGACGAATGGCTACATCCACAAACTCGAAAATGGGTCGTTTCGTAACTTGACCGCAAACGATATAACGATTTGATGAGGTGATCGCCTGAACCATCTCAGCTCGTGGATAAGAGAGCAGCCACCAACGATTTAGAAAGTTTTGATGATGTCGGTTGACACTGGCTTTCGGATTTTTTTTGAGAACTGTTTGATTCCGAAGATCTTCCGCCTTGGCTGCTTGTTCACGAGTGGGCAAGACCAGTGTTTTAATCCGTTTAAAAACAGTCGTATAGCGCTTGGCTTCATCAAGAGATTTAGGATGAAAGTCAATTACATACCGTTGCGGTTGTGGCGGAATGCTCGATAGCAATTCATTCGCTGTTAGATAGGGAAAAATTACATCAAAATTGCGCTTGGATGCTTGAATTAGCGCGTGTGCTTCATCCGGTGTCAGCAAAAATCCTTCATGACCGTGGGTTTGACCTTGATAGCACGCTTGCGATCGGGCATTCGCCTGAATCACCGTCGCACCGGTCACATCAAACCCCGCTGAAAGATCCGCATTAATTTGATCCAACACCTCAACGCGCCAGGGACTTTCGGGGCGATCGCCCAGTTGGGTCGCGAGGGTTTTTGGCCCCGTCGCTGCTCCCTTGATCCAATTCACGATCGACACATGAACTGCCGCCTCGCCCGACCAAACCTGACTAGAAACCGCGTTGGTAATTGTGCCCTGGTTTTGCACAATGTAATCCAATCCACCCATGCGGGAATAGTTTTGGCGAATGGTGTTTGTGCCCACTAATCCTGCCCGTTGACCTAAGCTGAGGCGATCGTGCGCCCGCCGAAACCAGTACACACAATAATCCGCGCGACCGGGAATCTCGGGATAGCAATCGCGCAGTTTTTTGACATAGGCCGGCCCTAGTTCCTGCTGCATTTTATTTTTTGACTGAAATGGCGGATTGCCAATAATCACGTCTGCATCGGGCCAAGCTTCAACGAATAAAGCATCCTGCTGAATGATGTTTTGGTCGAGGGTATCTAGGGGCAAAGCCGGTTCATTCAACCCCAGGCGATCGATCGCCACCTTCCGTGCGATCATCAGCGTCACCCGTGCCAACTCCACCGCAAACCCATTCAGATCCATCCCCCAAAAATTCAGCGGTGTCACCAAACTCAAGCGCCGCAATCCCGTTTTTTCAAGATCAGCAATCTTATCAATTAAGACTTGCTCGACTTGCTTTAATTCTTGATAGGCAATATATAAAAAATTCCCAGAACCACAAGCCGGATCGAGCACTCGGTAGCGCGATAGCTTCAGGTGTAAATCATTGAGTTTCTCCAAGTTATTTGCCTGATCGATCGCCCCTTCCCACGGCTGCACGATCGACGGATGCACAATTTTCATAATGTCATTTTCAGACGTGAAATGCATCCCGCCCGCATGACGATCATGATCGGTTGTGGTTTTCTCAAAAATATTCCCAAAGATAGCCGGCTGTACCTTGCTCCAGTTTTCCCGAGCTGCTGCGACCAACAGTTTTAATTCTTCGCGTTCTAAATGAATTGCTGGGATTCTGGCAAATAGTCCCCCATTAAAATAATCAGTGCCTGCAAAACGACCATAGGGCGTTTTACCCATTTGATTCATTTGGCGAAACAGTCCTTCGCACAAAAGATCGTAGGTACTTTCGCCCGGATCCTCACTGTTTTGGGGCAAGCAGCGATCGAGACAATCAGAAAATCGATTGGCTGGCAACAATCCCCGCCATTGGGCAAACATAGCCAGCACACATTGCAACACAAACCGCTGGGCATCGGCTTCCGTAAACGATGGGTTGCGTAGGGTTTTTTGGCGATCGCGTAGTAATTGATAGAGCAACCCCATGCGTTGGGCTGCTTTCGTTGTCACCTCAACAATTTTGCCCTCGCGGAACTGCGGTTTATGATCCCCCCGTTCCATAAATCGAAAGGCAGCTAAATGAAACGGTAACTCGGTGAGTTGCAATCGCTCAACAGGAATACTGACTGATTCCGTTAGGTCATAGATCCAAAAGGTTTCAAAGTTACAGAGAATAAGAGCTAGTTTGTAAAGAGAATATAAAATCAGCTTGCCATGACTGGATGCGATTTTAGGCTAGACCTAGCTGAGTGGTGCCAGTTGATGAGTCGTCTCCCAATCATTGCCAACCCCACCCGCAAAGCTTATCCCAGTGATTTGAGCGACGATGAGTGGGCGATCCTACAGTCACTGCTGCCCGCCCCCAAAGGATTTGGTCACCCTATATAGTCACTTCAATAATTAACAGAACGACATAACCAGTTCATCCAAGGATTGATGTGGCTCGTTGCAGCGTTGACGCTTCATCGTCCCGAAACGCTGCTCAATCGGGTTCAGATCCGGTGAGTAGG